>Ga0181357_1000024_pt1 | contig 39941 bp, 49 predicted proteins | sample Fa13VDMM110DN_FD_130094 | JGI IMG/M metagenome (GOLD analysis project Ga0181357, IMG submission 130094) | Freshwater viral communities from Lake Michigan, USA - Fa13.VD.MM110.D.N | ecosystem: Environmental > Aquatic > Freshwater > Lake | place: USA: Michigan | collected 2013-09-24 | reverse complement strand
CGTGGAAGAAAAAGTTGAATCTGCCGAAGCCGTCAGAGTGGTGAACGCTCCGGTGTTGGCTGTTGTAGCCCCTACCGTACCGTTTATGTTGATTGAAGCCGTTCCAGTCAGGTTGGTGACCGTGCCACTGGAGGGCGTACCCAAATCCCCACCATTGACGACAAACGCCCCTGCCGTGCCTGTATTGACGCCCAGAGCCGTAACCACTCCGGTTCCCGTCGTTACCGTTGAGGGAGCCGCCCCCGCCCCACCGCCAACCATAAGTGCGCTGGCAGCGAGCAGGGTAGACGTTGCCCAAGTCGATGCGCTGGAAAAGTAAGGAATACCGCCCGAGGTGCCGGCCACGGTCAACGCCAAGGTGCCTGAACTTGTAATTGGCGACCCGGCTACCGAGATTAGGCCGCCGGTAAAGGATTGGGCAACGCTGGTGACGGTTCCAATTGTCGCGTCGGTTGCCCAGCTTGGCAATCCAGCAGCAACCACAAGCCGTTGCCCACTGGTGCCGATAGCAAGTTTTGCAACCGTGTTTGCGCCGCTGGCGTAGATTATGTCCCCTGCAGTATATGAGGTCAGACCAGTGCCGCCGTAAGCGTAGGTGATCGTTCCAAGATCACCCGAACCAAGCAGCGTTGTGCCGCTGACTGTCTTGATGTTGGTGCCGCTGACCAGCTCGTCCTGCTTGTTGTTGAACGTAGTCCAATCGGTGCTGGTCAGGTAACCGTTAACGCTTGTTGTCGCAGCGGCCATGCTGATCGCTGGAGTAGCACCACCAGAACTTACTACCGGCGCAGTGCCGGTCACGCTGGTGACCGTGCCGCCAGAACCCGTTGCCGATAGCGTTCCCCCGGCAAATGCAACGCCCGTTCCGATAGTGACGTTTGAAAAGCCCCCCGCAGCGTCACCATACAGAATGCTGCTTCCGCTAGTTGCGGGGGCATAATCCGTCCCGCTCGTGGCCGCGCTGATAGCCGTGCCGTTGCCTTTTAGCACGCCGGTGATGCTGGTGGATAGCGTTAGGGCGGGCGTTGCACCTCCACTAGACGTCCCCGCCAAACCGTTGGCCGAAGCTACCGAAACCGCTGTGACCGTGCCTTGCGGGTTAGCTGCCGTGGTGATGCCGGTCACACGGCCATAGGTGTCGATCGTGACCACAGGTACCAAAGCAGCAGAACCCGTTGTGCCCGGCGTAGCAACCCCACTAGCCAGATCAATGACCGGCGTAGCGCCGCCGGTGCTTGTGATTTGCCCCGCAGTACCCGTAACACTGGTGACCTTGTTGTTGAACGTAGCCCAGTCTGTGCTCGTCAGATAACCGTTGACCGACGTGGTGGCCGCCGGCATTGATATAGCTGGCGTTGCGCCGCCCGAGGAGGCCACCGGGGAAGTGCCCGTCACGCTGGTCACGGTTCCCGTTGTCGGGGTAGTCCATGTCGGGGTCCCCGCCCCTGCCGAAGTCAGTACCTGACCCAAAGTTCCAGCAGCAGTGAACACATATACCGTTCCGTTGCCATACGCCACCGCCCCCGCCACAGGAGTAGCCGCCCCACCCGTGCCGCCATACGTAATAGGTAGAATACCGCTTGTAATCTGGCTCGCCGCAATCGCTATCGCCGTGTTTGAGGCGCTCGTAAGCTGTCCCTGAGCGTTAACCGCCAGGGTCGGCACCGCGGAGGCCGTGCCGTAAGACGCTGCCGAAACCCCCGTGCTCGCTAACGAGATGGTCCCCGAAGACGTTATCGGCCCTCCGGTTAGGCCCGTGCCTGTGTCAACCTGCGTAACCGTACCCGGTAATACTAAGGAGGACAGCTGGACTTTGTAACTCACACCGTCGCGAATGTACATCATCCAACCCGAGGTGGAAGGCGCAGGGTCAACCTGCAGCTGCGACACTCGGGTGGGGATTAGGTTTGAGGGAACTTGTACCATGCTCTTCAGTCGAGAACGTAAATGAAACGCTGCCCGTCTTCTGACACTATGAACTGTGTGCCGTCCTGGGTTATGACCCCCGACGGATGGGTATTGAGGGGGAGGTCCGGACGCACGAACGGCAGCGTGATCTGGTCCGGAGGGCGTGGGGCGAGCCGGTACGGGTCGTAGTCGTCCAGGTCCTCCCGGCAGACCATGAGGGCGGGGAGGTTAGGGTCAGACTGCAGCTCGGCCAGGGGGAACTTACGCGAGCACCGGGCGCAGAGCGCCAGTCCGAACGTAGGTTGACCTTCTGGGTTGATGAATATGCTCATCGTGTGTAGGGTGAGATACCCGGCTGAATAATGATAGGCGAACCGTCGTTGTCGCCCTCCCAGGCTTCGTTCAGCGCTATGGCGGCCTTTTGGTCCAAGATAGGTATCAGCTGAATATCAACCTCGGGCGTCTCAGCGGCTACCTTTGAGGCGAGACCCGCTGTTATGGCCTCCATCCACCGCTGGGGCACCTCTACGTCCTGCCGCAGCGTACCCACGTCCATAATGTGCCGGTGCCGCCAGATTATCAGCTGACACTGCTCAGCCGCGTCGTTAGGCGCGGGCCACAGGTTGATTTTAGGATGAATGCGGTCGCGCTGAAACCAGTACGTCAGGGGCCGCCCCTCGAACACCTTGTTGCTCTGCGCGACGTAGGTGTCCCGGTTGAGCAGCCCCATAGGGATTTCCTGCGGCAAACACCCTAGGTAAATCTGCGAAGCCAACCGAGGGGTAGCCGAGGTGATGCGGAAATACTGATAGGCCAGCGCGGGGGTTATGTCTGTCCACGTCCACTCGCCCGAGGCCGCTGTGGTGGTTTGGGTTCCTACCGTGATCCAAATTGCGTCGTCGTCCGAAACCTGGAATGTCAAATCAACCGCCGCCCCCGCCCATTTGACCCCCACCGTGTTGACGGTGGATGCCGTGGTCTCAGCGGTAGCAAAATCGACTTTATATTCAGTGGTTGAGCTAACCGTGGTGCCGGTGAGCTCTTGCAGGGTGCGGTAGTTAGCGTTGAGCACCTCAACGGTGCCCAGGTCAAGCGAGACCACAGGCTGACCCTGATAGAACGGATAAATCTGGCGCTCTATGCACCAGCTAGGGGTCTTGGTGTTGGCGAGACCAGAGAGCAGCAGGTATAGCGCATCCCGCGCATACTGTTGCATTTCCGCCGTAATAGCCTGGGCCTTGAGCCGGCAACGACGGAACGCGGTATCCACCACCCGATTGGTGTTAAAAGTGGTGGCGCTGATAGTGTTTGAAACAGCCATCCTAACTCCGTCTGAGGGGTGTTAGCTTGGCAGCTGTTTCAGCTGGCTCGGCTCATTGTTAACCTGAATTATAGGGCAGGAAGTTGATTCGGGCAACTACTTCTTTTTCGCCATTCCGCCGTGCTTCATTGCCAACAGCGGGCCTACGGGTGCAACGGGCACCGACCGCCGGGGCGCAACCACCTTAGAGCGCCGCACCATTTCTTCTTTCTGCATGCTCGGGGTCTCGGTGGCTTCGTGCATGACCATCGCCTCGCGGCTCGGGTAACGCTCTCCGGTGGCTTTCTCGCGCACCGCGCCGCCCTTGCGGAGCTTGGTCAGGGGTTTTCCAGGGTGATTTTTGCGCTCGTGCTTGTGTACCGCCGCCGCGATCATCTTCTTGTCCTGCTTGATGTCTGCCGAGTCGACCGCGCCCCCTTCGGCTTTTGTCACAGGTGTCATACCAATCGGCTTTCCTGTTTCAGAAAACTTCATGTACTTTGCTTTATTTATCGGACCGCCCCTAGAGTAGCTTTTGACCTGAACCTTGGGGGGACCGAAGTCAAACTCATCAACGTATTTGAGGGTTTTGCCCATGGCACGTCACCTTATTCCGGCCTGGCGCACGGTCATCGCGACCGAGCCTTGGCCTGAGTTGATTTGGAGTCGCACAGCCCCCACGGGGGTGGTGAGAGTGCCGGTGGCGTTCACAGCGCCCGCCGCGATAGTGTCCAACCACACCAGACTGGTGTACCCCGCAGGGGTGGCTGGAAACACATTACCGTTAGTATACTGGACGGTAAAGTTAACGGTACCCGTGACCACCGCGCCGAGCGTGACTTGGAACGGGGTCAGGTACTGATCGAGGATTATCGGCGCGGTAGCCCCCACCCCGGTAGTGCCCACTTCGACGTCCGTACCCACCGCCGCCGACGTGGCCACTCGGGTGACGGTTAGAAAGTTCTGGGTGGTTGAAACGGTGCTGTTGTTAGGGCCGGCAATAGCCTCGGAAATCTCGATTCGATCGCTGTTAGTTCCGTATACCGTGAATGTGATCGCACTAAGGTTGCCGCTCGAGTAAAGTCCAACAATCCGTTGGGACTCCAGCGTAGCCACCCCGGCGGTTGCGTACGCCCCGGTGAGGGTCAGGTCGGCAGCTCCAGCGGTCTGCTGCGCCAGCGAGATACCGTCACGGTCGAGCGCCGTCAAGCTCTTTGAGACTTCGATGAGACGCATAGCTTAACTCCTGAAAAAGCCCTCGAGAGCCTGAGCCCTCGAGGGTTTGAACTACCAGCCTTAGACTTTCTGAGCGTAGGTTACCGTGAGGCGAACTACCGCCTGGGTAACAGTCACGGTACCATTGGGGTCAATGGTGAGATACACAGTCTGATTAGCGCCGATATCTGACATAGCCAAGACTTGCGCCGTGGTGGGCGAGAACGCCATTCGACCGCCAGCGTATCCGTCCGTCGATGCCATGTACTGCGTACCCGCTGCAGCGGTGCCGACCGTAATCGGCAGAGTAGTAGCGGTGCCGCCCCCTGCCACTACAGTCACATCGACTTTAAGGTCAATGATCTGAGAGCTAGCGGGGAGAAACACAGAGCTAGTTACCGCCGTACCTCCGGTCACAGTCGTGGCGGTCACGGTCTGAGACATGACCACGTAGCCCCCATCCACCGTGTCAGTCAAAGTGCCCGAACCCGCACGCAGAGTAGAACCAAAATAGGTTTGCATTGTAGTGCTCCTTAGTAGACCAGGGAGCCGAAGCCCCCTGGTCTCGGGTTAGATGCCCGCAGTGCCGAACAGCGCACGTGGATCGGTCCAGCCCGGGATGTAACGCTCGGTGGCCTTGTAGCGCATGCTGTCGGTTTCGAAGTCACCTTCCATGCTCTTTTCCAGCCCCCGGCGCATCAGCACTTTCATGCCTTCCGGAGCGTCCGTTTGCACCCACCAGGCGGTGGTCGACGTCACACGAGACAGGTTGCCCTGGCCCTCGGCCAACAGCCCCATCGAGCGCACCGGGTTGATGTCGTTGTTGGCGTTGCCGGCCCGGAGGACGGACTTCAACAGGACTTCGGCCTGGAACACGTTCGAAGGACCGGAGACAATCTTCAGCGGGTTGAGGCGGATACGCTTGCCGTTGTTGTCAACGGCGTTGCGGATCTGGATCAACATCTGCTCCAACGGGGTTTGGCTGAGGGCCGCTGCCGAGGTGAGCTGGTTGCTGAAGGTGCCGTTGACGATGGGGTGGCTCGCCGAAATCAGCGACACCCCGTCACCACCCACATACGAGCCGTTGAAGGCGCGGTTGAGGATGTTGGCACACAGCGTCTCTTTCGTCTCGATCAAAGACTGGGCCAAGTGTTTGGCGTAGGTCTGACCGATACGAATGTGGTCGCCGTCCTCGACGAGGACTTTGGTCAGCGCGAACGCCAAGCCCCAGACCTTGTAGAGGTAGCGCTGAAGGAACAGCACGCCACCGGATTGGTACGTGACCGCCATACCGTCGGGCAGCTCCGGGGCCGCCCCGAAGCCGTAAAGCACCGGCTCTTCGTGGTAGTTGCGTGGGATGCCTTTCTGCTCGCGGAACACCATCTTCCACTCGTCAGCCCGCTGTTCGTAAACACCGTCGAACACCTCGTTGAGGATAGGCTCGACAACCGACCTAAAGTCGGTACTGCGCATTGGGGTTGCCATTTTTCAGCCCTCCTTTTAGATCGAGTTGACGGCTGCTTTGTAGATATGTTCGTTGATCCGAACAGTAGCTACAACATACGCGTCAGTGAGTGAATTGTCTGCTCCGTAACCGAAGCCCGTGATTTGGAACTGCCCAGACGTCGACTGAATAACGGTCAGGTACGTGTTGGAGAGTCCAGTGCGTGTGGAACCGCCCGGCGAAGCCACCGTCCAGTCGCACTCCTCGCCCACTGCGGTCTGCACCGTGGTAGCAGGGCTAGGGTTGGGGTATTCAACGTCGAACAGCATTTCCGGGTCATCGTACACATAGCAACGAACGTCCGTTGCAGTGGTCGAGGCGGTCCAAAAAGGCGAGATAGACGGTTTACCCGTAGAGTCGAGGAACTCCACACCGGCAAAGATGCCGAGCAGAAGAATCCCACCCACGGTGCCGCTCCGAGTACCATCACTGGTGCCCAATTCGACAGTACCAGCGTCTACGAGCTTGACGGGGTCACCCGAGAAGACGTTGTAGCCGTAGCCGGTGGCGATGGTGTAGGCTTTGGGGCGCATCTGTCCACTGTTGTGGAACGAAGCCCGGAAGCCAAAAGCGGCGCTAGTCGAGGACATAGTCGCGTACTCCTTTTCCGATTAGGTTGAATGTGCGCTCAACTCAGTTCGAACTGAGCGTGGCGCTGTTTCCCTATCTCGGCCATTCCGTCACCCTGCATCACCCTGGACCCGGCTTGTTCAGCCTGTTCGCGAATCATATCGGTCACGGAGGCTAGCTTTTCTTCTTCCCTCATGGGCGCGTCGTGGTGCGACTCGGTCATGTAGCGCTCGTAGAGCGACAACGGGAGCTTAAAAGCCAACATCTCGTTCACGCCAATGAACCCGGTCCACTCTCCAGTTTTGATGGAGGCGTACTCCCAGCCGGGGACTTCTTCCGGCTTGATAGGTTCGTAGCCCAGACGTATACGCATCTGGACGGAATCGCGAGGGTTGGTGGTGGTCAGCCAGCAGCAATGCCAGCCGGGGAGTTTCGGTAAGTCGGGAAGGGCAGACTGAAAAAACTGCTGCCTGAACATTTCAACCCGCTCGTCATCGGAAAGAGCACGGTCCTGCGTAGCGGCTCGGTCAGCAGCTGCACGGCTCCCTCGGGTTTCAGCGGATACGTCTTTTTTCAAGCGTTCGTCGGACATGTTAATCGCTCCTTATCAGCGAATGAAAATGATTATACGGCATAATTTTAGAAAAGGCAAGCTCAAAGTTACGCGTTGCTTTTCTGTTGACGGTCGTACTCGGAATAACGCTTAACGTATTTCTGACGCAACACGGGGTCATCCCACACCCCGGCGTCCACCAACGCCTGTTTGCGCTCGGGACTGATGTAGACCTCGCGGCGCGTGGATTCGGGGGCGTGTTGACGCCCGGAGCCGAGCTGCGGTCCGCCACGCGGCCTGCGTTCTTCGGCCTGGGACTCGGAGGCGAACCGTTCGGGCATGCGCTTAGCCACGCGGGTGCGCAGCTCTTTCCAGTACTCGGGGCTGGCCTGGTCGAAGCCTTCGCGGGCTAACGTGGAATCCAACGCCAACACTACCGCTGAATCCTCGTCACGCCCTTGGGGGTCGTACCACGTGTTCTCGTTAATGAACGACTGGGCGTGGGCCAGGGTGCGCGAGTCGATAGCCTGTTCAGCCGGGGCGGGGGGTGCCTTAGCCCGCTGCTCGGCCTGGTGGCGTACCGCCGCGAGCTGGTTGGCCTTGCCGATAGCCTGGTCACGGTAGCGCATAGCCTGCGTGACGTCCTCGCCGTTGCCCGCCGCCACCGCCTTGGCGATGACGTTCTCGGCCATACGGATCTCCTCCTGCGTGGTTTTGAGCTGTTGCTCGAGAGTGGCCCGCTGGGTGCTCTGCGTAGCGGCCTCCACGCTCCCCACCCGGCGCTCGAGGTCGTCGTTGCGGCGGCGCAAAAAGTCCAACTCCAACTTGTCGCGTCGAATAGCCTCCTCGCGCCGTACTTTGCGCTCGACTTTCTCGACTCGACGACGTTCGCGAATAGCGTCCCGCTCGGGGTCGCCGGTGCTGTCTTCGGACGTACGAGCCGTGCGCTCGTCCTCCTCGTCGTGGTCGTCTTCAGCTTCGTCCTGAGCGGAGGCACCGCGCTGACTCGGCTCCTTCTCGTCCCCCCCAGCTGCACTTGGCGGGGTCTCGGTGATAATGAGTTCCTCCGTACCGGGTTTCTCGTCGTCTTCTACCAATTGGTCTTTAGCTGCCATGATTGATCATCTCCTTGGGTCAGATGAAAGCACGCATCTCGAGCGGGTCACCGGTAACGCGACCGATGATGTCGAGATCGTTGAAAATAACGAACAGCGCGATGTTCTCGCCGCCCAGCTTGACTTCCCAGCGGTCGCCGCCGTACTTGGGCACCCGCACAAACTCCCCCGCCGCGCACCACGTGCCCTCGGGCCACGACTCCATGGTGTTGCGGTTCTTGAAGGCCAGCGGCCCCATGCTCACGACCTTGGCGGCCTGGGTGTTCCACTTCTCGGTATCTTGCGTCCCCGAGTCGAGCAGTATTCCCCCGGCGCTCTTGCGCTTGGGCTGTCGAATCTGCACCAGAACACGGCTACCGAAAGGCTGCACCCCTGCGTCTACCGCCGGGAAAGCCTCCGCCAGTGCGTTCTCTTTGTCAGAGTTTGTCATCGCTTTTCATTTCCTCTTCGTTGAGTTTCAGGAGCTCCTTAAGAGCCAGGTTGTAGCCCTCGTTCACCCCACAACGGAACCCGTACTCAAAGGCGTCCTTCTCCTGGGGGCGGTTCAACGCCTCGGAGACGAACGCGGCCTGAGCCGCTTTCAGCCGTGCGATGTCTCGGGAGTCGATCATGCGGGGGTGGGTTTACTCTTACTCGCGGGGGCTTTGCTGCCCTTGGACTGCAGGGACATACCGTCCAGGTTCTCGCCCATCGCCAGGCGCTTATGCATGTTGACCTTGGGGCTGGCCATCTCGCTCACGGCGGACTGCTTAGGTTTGTCGTTTTTCATCTCACTGCTCCTTTCGGGTTAATCAGACTCCGGGGTTTATACCGGTGCCTGTGCTTACGGAAAACTTCTCCCCGGTCGCTACCTCTAGCTCGGCGAGCTGGAGGGCGGTCTGGTTGTCCTCGACGTTCATACGGTAGCGTATGGTGTCGGTCTGGGTAGTGCGAGCGTTCTCGGCGTCCTGCCGTAGCTTCTCGCGCTCCAGCTCGGCCTGGCGGTCGCGCTCGGCGTCGGCCAGTTTCTGTTGCTCGGACTGTTGCTGGAAGCCGAGCTTCTGCTGCTCGGACTGTTGACGCTGAGCCAACTCCTGGCCCTTGAGCTGAGCGCCCAACTGCGCTATCTGCATAGAGCTGTCGGGGGGCATAGGCGGTTGGGGGCGGAACTGTTGAGCGGCCTGGTCGATAGCGGCCAGCTTCTGCGCGAACTGGCCGAGCCGCTGCTCGAGGAACATCTGAGTGCGCTGAATAACCTGCGCCTGAACCATCGCATCTTCCGGTATCAGACCCTCCTGGGTGCCTTCCTCCACGACGCGGTGGGCTTCGGTGAGGTAGTAATTGAGCAGGTGGTCCCGGAGGTGTCCGCTCATCGGATAGAGGAACTGCCTTATGATAATCGGGTTCTGACCGAACACGGGCGACTCAAGGAACTGCATATGCACACGGATGTGGGCCATGTGGTCCTGTTTGGGCAGAACGTAGATGGGGCGGGACATGCTCGCCGCTACGTTCTCGCTCACCGGGTCCATGTCCTCTTTGCCCTGCGCGGGCTGCAACACGTCGTCGCTGACCTTCATGGCGCGGAGGAACATCTCCTCCACCTTGCGCGGGTCGTACATCTGTGGCGCTACCGCCGACCGCTGCAGTATGGCCTGCACTTGCGCGAACCGCTGAGTCTCGCTGAATATGGCGGGGTCGCTCACCGGCACTACGTCCATCGGCGCGTCAAAGTCCTCAGGCTCGACGTCTAAGTGCGAGCACTGAGCCTCTAAAATCTCCTCGGTCAGGTAGGCCGAATTGATGCGGTGCAGAATCTTGAACACCCGCCCCATTGAATTGTGCATGCGGGCGAAGATCGAGCTGTACACCACCATACCCTGCTCGATCAACGCCACCGTGGTGCCGACGGGCATGTTAGGGTTGCTCTCGGAGAGCTTCTCGAACGAGGTCTGCACCACACCCTTGCCCGCGTCTACCAGGAACCCTAGCAGCTGGAACAGCGTCGGGCTGGGGCCATTGAACGGCACCGCCATGATGAGTTTGCGGATGTCATCCACCATCGCCCCGCCCTCAATCTCGGCCACCTCGGTGGGCTGCAGGTTCAGGGTCTGACCGTTAGGCCCGCCCTTGAGTTTGAGCAGGGTGGGGATGTTCTGAATGTGGGCGGAGTCGAGCAGCGCCCGGAGCGACCCGGTAGCCGCCCCACTCAACCCCCCAATCATGTGGGTCAGCCCTATGGGGTACGCCCCCCGCCAGGGCACGAACGGGAACTCAACAATCCAATCCAGCTCGCGGGTGAGCTTGTCGTCCTCTTCCCAGTTGCGATACAAACTAAGCCCCCGCGAGGTGGTCTTGTCCACGGTCAACATGTAGGGCTTGAAATCGTCTTCCTCCTCGATGTCGAGCAGGCAGCTAATCTCGAAGATGGTCCGTAGGCCGTCCTCATTGTAGCTCGAGGCCTCTTTGCCCTCAATCTTCATGTTAGCCTGCTCAGCCTTGCTGAACTCGGGTTCCTCCGGCGAGGGCAGGTCTACGTCGATGTACATGCCGGCCTTGATGCGGGCGCGGTACTCCTGCTCGGTGATGTACTGGACGTGGGTTTTGCGCTCGGCTGTGTAGAAGTTGGTGGCGGCAAACGGCAGCAGTATATCGTCAATGGCCACGAACTCCACCGCCGGGCGCTGGGATTGCTTGGACCAATTCATCTTCAGGTACTGCCCCCCGCCCAACGGGAGCTGCGTGCTCAGTTGCTCGAGTTCGCCTCGGAATTCGGGCATCTGCTCGGTGGTCTGCCAATTCATGAACTCGGCCTTGCGCTGAGCCTTCTCGAGTTTCTTTTTGTCGGATATACCGTGCACCTTGCTCTTAACCGGGCCGTTGGCGGGGAAGAGCTCTTTCATCACCCGAGCCGAGAAGTCAACACACGCCTCGATGAGCATCGGGTGGACGACTTTGTTAGCGCCCGTGAATTGGGCACCGCCCGGGGCGTCGTCCCCTAGCCCGGTGCGCCGCAAGCCCTCTTCGTACAGCTTGTCGCGCTTGGCGCGGGCCTCCTTGTCGCGCTCGAGCTTGGTCACGAGGTCGGAGATAACCTTGGTCAGCGCCGAGGGGGGAATGTCGTCAATGATGTTGGCGAAGTGCTCCAGCATCTTCGCCTTGCGCTCCTCGCCCTGCAGCCGGACTATAGCCCCACCGTCCTCGGTGTCCTCGACTTCGGCCTCTTCGCCCTCGCCGAACATGTCCAGTTGAACGGTCTCGCCTTCATCGTCATCCTCGTCTACTTTGGGGCGACGGGCCTTCTTGCCCTCGGCGCGGGCCTGGGCTAGGACCGGATCGTCATCATCTTGCAGCTCGTTGTTTTGATCAGCCATTGAATAGTTCTCTCTTCAGTTCGTCAACGCGAGCGTCCACGTCCAGCGGATGATACTCTACTAAGCCTCCGGAGGCAAATTTTTCAGCGTCATAGTATGCTCCAACAATTTTCTCGGGCATCCGGGTGGACGGGGCTGAGTTTCTCAAACTTTCTGCAGTCACCCCGTTGCGCTCAAGGATGTTCATAAGGCTTTCACTGCCTGGGAAGACAACAAAATTTCGGGTTCCTTCCCCAGCCTCGCGAGAGCCCGCGTCTAGGTACTTGAGGCCTGGGATTCCTTTTTGGCGAAGAAACTCGGAGGCTTGTTTTGGGGTATCGTTTTGCTCTTGTAAATAACGATAGATGCTTTCTCCGCTGTGGCTATCAGGATCGCCTCGGTAGTAATCCATACCCCCGCCTTCACCATACCGCGCTGAATCGGCGTCAGCTATTTTATTTATAATATCTTGAATGTGGGGGTGCTGTTCACTCAGCGTATTGTCCCAATCCAACATCCTGGCTATGTGTTCATCAGGTAGATCTACTTTGTAAAGGTTGCCCTTAGGAGAAACTTTGTCTAAATCAGCCCAAAGCATACGGTCATTGAAAAACTGCCCATATTTTTGTTTCATCATTTGAAAAACGTCAGCTGGTTTTCTGCCTTGAGAAAGCATGTCATGGGCGAACTCTTCCCGATTATTCATATCTCCTGTGATTCTAGCATATAGCCCGTGTGGATCTCTATATTCTAAGCGGTCAGCCACCTTTGGGTTTTCTGCTACATACAGACCATGCCCGTAAGTTTGCGCCCCCTGCCCGGTTCCGATCTTCGTCGGGTCGAACTCGCCCAGCGGGTTCTTAGCGGTGGGCGGTAGTAGATGCGGGGAGCCGTGATATGTGATCGCGCCCCGCTGACCGCTCAGGCCTGATCTCCCCGCCAGTTCTGCGTTGGCAATTTTTGATACCGCCCTGCCCACAGCCTTAGCCGCAGCAGGAGCCTTGCCAATAGCTGGAAGATAGTTCAATGGATCCAGCACCATTTCAGCAGCCGTTGCCGCCAACGGGTCTCCGAATAGTCGTAATGCTTTCTCCCCTATATATTGAGCGGGTACGCTCAATGGCTCTAAATATTTAGCCAGCCCTTCAACCTTTTCAATAGTTCTCGGGTCGTCAGGGATAGACATATAACGTTCCTGCATGGCCTCTGAAGCGTCTGCCGCCATCTTCGGATCACGAGTACGCAATAACTCAAGCGCACCGGCATAACCAGCAGGAATAGACGCAGCCATCCCTGAGAGCATTGTCCCAGCAGCCTTTGCTCCACTGAGATCAATGGATCCACGGCGTTTAGGGACTGGCATCATGTATGGTTTTGAAGCAGCATCAATCTCAGCCTGCGTTACAAGCCCCCCTCGCTTCAGGCCGTTGTCGACGATATTCCCCCGAGCGCCGTACGTCAGGCGCTGGCCTTCGGGGTAGATTGCATTGTGCAGCCGTTGGATTTCTTCCCCCGTAAGCCAGTCATGCTCAGGCACAGCCTCTCCAGCAGCCTCAATACCGCGTTGTTCGTTGACGTTGAATACATCCCAATAGCGACGCAGCCCAGCATTTTCGGGGTCACCCACACCGCTCCACTTGCCTGACCGCACAAAGTCCTGCACGTAGGGCAGGTACTCCTCGTTGGGGGCGCGGTTTTGCTTGCCTTTGATTTCAACGATACGATCTGGTTGCGGTTGAACTCCAGCTTCTTTCAAGGCTTGAGCCGTATGTTCATCTGTCAATTCATCAACGTCAGGATTACGCCTGCGCCATTGCATAACGTGTTCCCGATATTCGGCTTTCTCCGGACCAGTCAACCGGGCAAATGCCTCTCCGCTTACGGGATAAGGATTTTGATTTTTCTCTACCGATATCTGTGTTACAGCTTTACCACTAGGGTCGTGAAGCACATACAGTTGATTTCCTTCGCCGCCATATTGTTTGGCTAAGTTTTCACCCTGCGTACACCAACCACCTTCGCATCCAACGTCTTGGATGTACTGAAGAGCTTTTGCATCGGCAACGGTATCTGGGGAAGCCATCCACTTATATCCCTCGGGATATTCCTTGTGAACAGGAATCCCTTCTCTCGATGCCTTTTTTGCAACCTCCATCTGCGCCGCACGCCACTCGTTGATCTTAGCCACCCGCTCAACAGCTTGCGGCACAGACAGCTTGCTCAACGACTCAGGTTTTAGCATCAGTTCTCGCGGCAGGCCAGACGCAGGATTGGTTGCGTTGCGGAGTTCGTCAATCAGATGGGGGAATCCCAACGAATCAATAGAGTTACCGAAAACGCTGGAGGGATTGTTGATTCCATACAACGGAGTGTCTGGAGAAATTTTATTAATGAACTCCCATCCCGGCTCATTGGTCATATCAAAGCGATTGAATTGTTGCTTTTGATACCTTTCCGCAGGAACTTTGTTAATGATTGCATCAGCGGCGTCTTCCCAGTTCTGCGCTAACCGGCTTGTTCCATATCCCCATTTTCCATCATTGCCAGCAGCAAATTCTTGACGCTTCATATCCCGACCCGCTTGGTAGGTATTCACTTGCGGCGCGTCGAAGTGGAGCGTCCCCTTCTCCGCCAACGCCCTGATTGGGTCTTCCGGCGTGGCCATGTCGTTCTTGACGTAGCGGGTTAGCTGTTTGTCAATCCAATTGTTGAATTCAATGTGGCGGTTTATCTCGGCAATAGATCCCTGAACCACCGGAATACGAGCAGCATTACGCCCCGGAGTTCGGGCCTCCTGCTCCATCAAGTCAGCCAACTCTGCCTCAAACATCTTCTTGTCATCAGCGGCATATCGGTGAGGTTTCAAACTTTCAAGAGCCTTCGTGCCTTCGGGTAGCCAGTTGCCGCCCTTGGGTTTAATCGCGTAGCTCGCGGTGGCCATTGGCCCGTACGCGGCCAGGGCGGCGTCCTTTAACGCGGCGGGCAACCCCCGTATCGTGCCCATCAACCGCCCGGCCACTGGATACGCGAACTCCGCCACGTCCAGCACCCTCGGGTCGAGCCGCGTGGTCATACCTTTCCCGCTCAACAGCCTGGCGTACGGCTCCTCAGGGGTGATGTACCTCGGGGTGCCCGTCCAGTCCTGCAGCGCGTTACCCGCCGAGCGCAGCGGCGAAGCGAGCAGGAACTCGGCCAGCGTGGTCTTTACGGGATGGTTAGCTCGGAGGGGCTGCATACCCTCGTCCATACCCCGACCCGCTCGGTAGGCGGTCTGCCCCAGCGAGCCCAAAAACCCGGCGAGCGCCCCCTGCGGGGAGGCTTTGATTTCATCGGCCATTATACTCTCCCACCTCGGCTGAACTCCGTAACGTCCGGAGTGCCTAGCTTGTCCTGATCATAGATTACGTAATTGTAGTCGTCGGGCCGAATCTGCTCGGGCAACCCGTTGCGCCGCCCGCCTCGGAGGAAGAAGTGCCCCGGGATCTGGGCCTCCTTGAAGGCGCGCATCTTGTCCAACGCCCCACCGCCGATACCCTCGTACAACAGGTCCAGGGCGTCTTTGCCGACCATGTCCGGGGTCAGCTGGTCGAGCACCCCGTACTTCTCCCCGAGCTGTGAGAGCCGCCCCACTAGCTCCGGAGTGGCCGAAGACAGCGGGAAGTCGTAAGGCACCAGGTCCGCTAGGCTCGCGTTCAGTGGCGCTGAGTACACCCGCCGCGCCAGCTCGTCGGTCGCCCCCGTGCCGGGGTTGCGTAGGTCGAACGCCCCCTTCATGCTCGGTGAATACCCCGTCGAGCCGGGCTTGCCCTCGGCTACTCGGTAGGTGGAATTCAGATTCTGGCGAATCTTGTACAGCCCTGGGACGTAAAACTCGGGCGCTCGGCCCACTTCCTGGGCCAGCTCGCTGAATGAGCCATACTGGCCGGGCTGTAACTCCAGGCGCTCTTGAATACGAGGGCGCACTCCGGGGGCGTCTTGCAGCGAGCTGCGCATCTCCCGCCCCATACGCACCGCCTCCTCCGGCGACACCCCTCCGGCCCCGATGCGCCGTTTGAGCATGGCCGGGTCCAACCCCGCGTTCAACAGGGCTTGAGTGTAGGGCGAAAAGTCCTCAAAGCTCACCGTGGACTTGAAGCCGAAGCGGGGGTGCCCCCAGTAATTCACGTTCGGTTCAGCGTCCCCCAGCCGGGCACGAATGTGCGGCGGGAGGCTGGGCGGCACCACGGCGGACACTATCGCTGGAGGGGTATCCCCGCCCAACCCCGTGACCTTGCCCACGTTGATCGCCCGCAGGTACTCTGCAGCAGCCTGGGGGTCTTGCCGTAGGGCTTCTTTCATCTGCTGATGCCTGCCCTCAAAGTCAATCTTCTTAGCGTACAGGTTACGCGCATACTCCCGGGCCAGCGGGTCGTGCCCAGTCAAGTAGCCGCCCGGCCCGAAGGCCATCGCTCCCTCACCCTTACGCAGGTTGGCCTCGAAGTCAAACTTGTCGAACTTGTACGGCGAGCCATGCTTCAGCGTCAGCTCGGCGGGCACGTCCGGTTGGCTGAAACGCGACTTGGCGGCCTCTTCCAACGCGATACGCTTGGCCATAGCGGTCTGGAGCGCCTCCAGCTCGGGGGCGGTCTTAGCCACGTTCGAGCGCAACCACTTAATCAGCGTCAGCGGGCTAGGCACAGTTGCACTCCTTGTAACGAGCCAGTCCGCCGCGAGCGTACAGCGGGATGCGAGAATCAATGTTCTCCAGAGCGTAACCTCTAGCCTGGGTCTGTACGCCCGGCTCGCGGTTGAATTTGTCCATCGGAATGCCCAGCGACTTGTTCACCTTGGCGTTGAACGGGTCCACCATCAACATCTCCACGTGCGGCTCCTCCGCGTTCTCCGCAGCGCGTCGAGCCGCATAGTAGTCCGCTACTTTCTTCTGCGGGCTGCCCCATATCTCCTCGGCACCCGCACGGTCTCCCGAATAGCCCCGGTACAGCCCCTGAAGCATTTTCTGAGGCTCGCCCGCATTCAGCCGTGCGGCTTCTTGGTTCAGCGGTGAATTCAGCCGCGCCTCTTCGCGCCACTGCTGAACGCGCAGCGCGTTGTCGCGGGCCTCGTTGGTCGCGCCGAGCGAGCGCCAGTGGGCTATGGTCTGGGCCTCGTCGGGGGTTATGCGGCCTGAACGGAGGGCGGACGCAATCTTGTCAGCACTCGCCACCCCCCTCGCCCCCCGTAGGAGCGCCCCGGCTACGCCCAAGCCCCCGCCCAACACGCCCGAAAGGATGTCGAGCTCTTCGGCTTGGTCCTGGGACTTTTTCCAGGCTGCATACCGGGGATCCATCACGCTAGTCGGCACCTGAACTTTGTTCCGAGCTAAGGCACCCTGCTGGGCGAGATTCGGATTGCCGTAGAACGCAGTTTGATACGACGCAAGCGGCGCAGACTTCACCGCTTCTCTGGTAATTCCACCTGTTTGGTAGCCCTCAACCAAGCCCCCCGCAGCCCACTTGACCCGGTTGGCCCAGTACGCGGCGCTGCTCGGCCCCTTGGCGATGTTCTTAGCGTGACGTGACTTAAAGGACTTGCGCTTGGCCACCATACGCTCGGACTCGCCCGCCTTGGGCTTGCCCGCCGTGCTCGCCCCCTGCTCACCGAAGCGAATGATCTTCTCCTTACCGTCCACTTTCGTTTTCACGATGTGGGACTTAGTGGGATGGCTCGGGGTGCGCCGGGGTTGGTTCAGCGGCAAACTGGCCTTGTCAACGCGGTCGGTCATCTCTTCCCCGCCGCTCTCATGTTGTCCACCAGGTTAGGGTAGGGGCGTCCGGCGCTCTTGGCCGCCGCTTTAGCCGCCGACTTAGCCGCCGAGGAGAGCGGCTGGCTCGCGCCGAGGCTTTTGGGTCGGGCTTTGTCCCAGATCGGCTTCTTTACCCTCCCCCCCGCCTTATACTTCTGCACTAAGCCCCCTCGGACGTAACTGCGTCCGAACGGAGGCATCGGTTCGTCACGCGCCTCACCGTAAAATTTACGGACCGGGCCATAATCCAGCAGGTGCCGCCGGTCGCTGTCGGTTATCACCCCGAGGTCTCGCGCCAGGTCGTAGAACTCGCCTCGGGTCTTGGGATTGGCAGCCGTGATGTCGTCGTACGCAGCGCGTGGGCGCGGTACATATTCAATGCCGACCTTCTTAGCCGCCTTCTCCGCCGCGAGACTCGGCTCGTAGCCGAGGTCGTACACCCGGGAAAGCATGTCCGGGGTAACGTCCCCGTGCACTTGGGCCTCGATATATGAGTAGGGATTGCGTTGGTTCAACACGTCAGCTAGCGGCTCACGGCTTAGGTGTTTTATTTCCGTGGGCAACAGCGGTAGTTTGTTCAGGTCAGTCAATTCACGCGGTAGCTGCCGGGCGAAATACGAAGCGTAGAGGTGTTTGTTTCCGATGACTCCAAGATTATGCTCCCGGAGCACGTGGCGGAAGTCCTCTGGCAGGCCTTGAGCTTTCATTGCGTCATTTACGGCCCACTCGTCGCTATGCGGACCAATCGACTCGGCCACCCGTCGACGCGCTGCGTCGTACTTCTGGGCGAGCTCCCAGAGTTGACTACCCGGAACCCCGATGGTGTTGTACTCGCCCGACACGCCGGACAACAAGTCAGACGCCCTGGCGGAACCGCCTCGGGTGCGGTCCAGGGAGTCGTCCAGCGTCAACGTGGCACGACTCCGGGCCTCGGGGTGAAGCTCGAAGGCGTACTGCCCGTACTGCGGGAGCATATTCTCGGGAGCGATGAAGCTACTGCCCTTTTTCGGGTAGTAATCGGTCAGCGGTACTTTCAAGGTACTGAAAGGATCTTCCGTCATGTAGCCGTAGGTCTGCCCCTGCGAGCCGAACATCTCCGGTTCCCTCTCGGCCCGCACCTCGGCGCTGGCCTTAGGGCCAGCCGCCGCGCCGGTGCGTTTGGACTCGTGGACGCTCTTGAACCGACGGTCTGGCCCCGTGATGTCGGACATCGACCTGCGCCGCATTATCACCTTGGCGTTGTTCAGTGCCTGGAGCTCTTCCGGGGAGAAGCTGCGCGTCAGTATGCGGCCCTCCGGAGTCGTGGTAGCCGCCCGCACGGTGTTCTCCAGCCGAGCCAAGGGCGAATCCGCCCCCAGGGACTTGAGTACGTTGAGTACGGAACGAGTAGAAGGCCAAGGCATGATTAAGCAGCGTACGGATTCACGTGGACTTTGCGCGGCGCACTGTCAGCCTCACGCACGGTGGCCTTGGGCAGCGTGAACCAGCCCTCGTCCTTGAGGAAGATGACCACCTGGGTGAAGCAATCCACGTATTCATCGTGCGCAGCGACCGGGAACTTGGCCAGTTGTTTCAGGAACGGCTGTGCCCAGCTCACGAATTGGCCTGGATTCTTTTTGGATTCTGGTATCCACAGTATCTCCATCTCCAGCGTGGGGGCGGCTTGGTGCGCCCGAGCGACTTTATCCGCGTTGCCCGGATTATAGCCCCGTGCCGGGATTCCGGCAAGCGCTAAGTCCTGCAGCAATGATTGCCCGCTGGCCTTCGCTTCCACTAGAACCCTATCGGGCTTGCGGGCCTTGACGAACGGTCCGCCCTTGACCGAGCCGCCGTACTCGGTGTTGTAGTCCTTGATTGCGCGCTTGCGCAGGTCGGGGTAGGACAGGTGCTCGTCCCAGGCGTCTATCAGCATCCCTTGGCGCTTGCCGGCCAGCGAGAACAGCGCCCACACCTCGCACCCGGTCGGGTCGCCCGTGGTCTTCTCCGTGAATGCGGTGTCGTAGGACTGAATGATGTACTCGAACTGCGGCAGGGGCTTGTCGTGTGGCCACTGCTTAAAGCACGCCACTTTGAGCATACCCCCCGTCGCCGGCACGGGGTCCTGCTGCAACTGACCGGACGCCCCGTACTCCCCGAGCAGCTGCTTGAGCTGGGTGACCTCCTTGGTGCCGAACCGCTCGGGGCAGATGAGCTCGCCCTTCTTGGTCCTCTGGTCGTAAGCGCCGAGCACGGTGCGTCGTGCTCGCCCGTCCCACTCGGCGGGGATACACAGATGCTCCCAGCCCAGGATATCGTCCAGGATGTGGCCTGAGATATCGGATTCGTGCAGGCGCTGCATGATAACCACCATGACGTCGCGCTTGGGGTCATTCAGCCGCGTTGACCACACGACGTCGAACCACTCCAGCGCGGTCTGGCGCATCTGGTCCGACTGGGCCTCCTGAGCGGAGTGTGGGTCGTCCAGGATGAGCCGCGAACCGCCTTCCCCTGTCGCGGTGCCCCCCACCGAGGTGGCTATCCGGTAGCCGGTGCGACTGTTCTCGAACCGCTGCTTGGCGTTCTGGTCACCGGCAAGATGGAATTGATCTCCCCAGAATGACTGAAACCAGGGCGACTGAATCAACCGCCGGGCTTTCAGGTTGTCGCGGATGCTCAGCGTGGAGGAGTACGACGCACAAAGGTACTTCTGCTGCGGGTCGAAGGTCCACTCCCACATCGGCCACATCACGCTCACGATCGTGGACTTACTGTGCCGGGGCGGGATGTTGATTAGCAGGCGCTTAATGTCCCCCCGGCTAACCGCCTCGAGGTGCTCGCAGATAGCCTCGATATGCCACGAGGCCACGAACGGCACCCCCGGCTCTACGACTGGCCACGCGGCTTTGACGAACGCGTAGAGGTCCTTCTGGTACTCCCGTCTTTTTATCTCCCGAGCCACCAGCTCGCGCATCACGCTGGGTGAGAGCGGCGCGTTCATTCTTTGGCAGGAGGGGGTACAGCCTTGGCGAGCAGGGCGTTCATCTGCTCGAGCTCAATGTCGCTCAATCCGTGAAGGTACACGGTCTGATTCACGGTGCTGATTGGGCCGCCGTCTTTGCCGGTAACTTCCTGGACCACTTTATCGCCGTACACTTTGGGGAGCATCTTGCTCAGCTGCCACTTCATCGTGTCCACCACAAGGCGCTTGTGCGCGATGACCTCCGACGACAACGTCATCACCACATCTTTAAGCACCGGCGAGCCGTCCGCGTTAAACAGCGGGGTATTGAAACTGTCCGTGGCGTGCACGGTGGCCATGGCGTGGGTCTCGGCGGCCACCTGGGTGATGCGGTCGCCCATCAGCTCATATCCTACCTTACGCGCACGTGCGTACTCCTGCCCAATCCCTTGGGGGTCTTTTTCAACCCACGTGAGCACCGTCGAGGGGTGGAGCAGGGGGTCGGCTTTGCGGGCGGCGGTGTCAAGCGAAACGCCCGCGCAGAGGTGCCCGCAGATGACCCGCATCAACGCCTCGCGGTCATGGGTGCGGGGGCGTCCGGCGGACTTTTTAAGCTTCGGGGCGGGGGAGGGGGCGGGGCTCTTGCGAGCAGGGGGCGGCGGGGGTTTTTGTTTTTTCATTTCAAGGGGCGGAATTCAGCTCGCTCTTTCTGTTTGAACAAACACACACACGGCAGGCATTCAGGGTGATCACAAAAAACACTTAGTCCATAAAAGTTTTCGACCTCTCTCTTACGAGAGAGTATACCTTAACTTATTTTAAAAAACAACACCCCCCACCCCCCTCGCGCTCCAATCACTCTGCGTGGGGACCCTGGAGGGGTCCCCCACTACGCGCTGATTGTCGGGTTTTGGCTCTCGGGCCATAAAAGCCCTAAATAAGCTCGGAACTTATTTAGGTAAGTGCATAATTAAACAGAGCTTATTTAGGTTGGCTGAAACCCATAAAAGTCATTAACTTATTTAGGCTCTGGCTCCAACGCTTCTAACGCACAAAAACCCCATAAAAGCCCTAAATAAGCTCGGAACTTATTTAGGTAGGTTGTTGTTTTTGTTAACTACAGCGAAAGCCCCCCGCCCCGCCGGGCGGCCACTTGGGCCTCGTCAACTTCTAGGGTAGAGGTTTGGCGTTTATTGGGCTTTTCTAACGCCACTTCGCGCAGCCGCCCGTCCGTTTTGAGGTGTTCGAAGGCGCGCATTTTCTTCTCTTTCCCGCCGCGCAGCCCGCCTTGAGAGATCGGCACCTGTTCCAGCGCCGACTGGCCTCGACCCGGATTCGCCCGCACCAGGTCCAAGGCGGCCTGTAGCAGGTCCTCAAAGTCTTGCTCCTCGCGGCTGTGTTTCCTCTCCTCCCTCAGAGCCTCCCGAGCGCCTGTCTCTAGGGGGCGGGCCACGGCGTGCGCAAACCAGACGTCTCGGGGCTGTTCGAGCACGTTCGGGTGGGTCTCTTTGTTCTTTACGAGTTCGAAAGTCAGCTCGCCCCAGCGCGGGGTAAAGCGCACCTTGCCCGCCTTCATAACTCGGGGAGAATCCGCCGCGTCGCCGTCTTTAAACACTGAGTACACCCCGTGCGCGTCCCCCATCCACGCTGACGCTCCTCGGGGGGTGAGGTAGTCGGCCTCCCCGAGGCCGAGCGCCTTGGCGGTGTGGGCCACTATGACCACCGGGAAGGCTGAGAAGGACTGCTTTACGTAGGCCATTGCGCGCCCCACTTCGGCGTTGTCGTTTTCGTTCTCGAGGTCGAACACGGCGTTGGCGGTGTCCAGCACCACGAGGGGCAGCGCGGCGTATACCCCACCGGACGCCGTGGGGTTGTCCACTGTCCACGCCCGGTATTCCTCGGCTATGCCGGCCACTATCTTCGCGTCCAGGCGCTGGGCGGGGATTACCCGCACCCGTAGGTCGAACTCCTCGGCACGGTGCCCGGTGTAGCCCCAGCGGTACACCGAGTAAACCACCTGGCGCACCTGGGCGGCGGATTCCGTCACTATTATCACGTTGCGGCGCACCTCGGGCCGGAGCGGGAAGTCCGGCGGGCAGAGGTGAGCGACGGCCAGCGCCAGGGGTATTACCAGCGTGGTCTTGCCCACCCCCGGGGCACCCGACACTACGTTAATGCCGGTGCTCATGAAGTCGTCAAACAGGAACTCCACCGGGTCACAGCCCGCCGCCCCGGAGCCCACGTTGTTGACGAGCGACAGCGGGTGCACCGTCGTGGGGGGTGAGTGGGGGGTGGTAGTGTTCGGGGGCGAGGTGCCCGACCAGCCCGAATCCAGCGCGATGCGGAATATTGAACGGTAGGTTATGCTGTGGGGTGAGCTCAGGTCCCGCTCCCACTTTCTGCGCTGCGCCCCGGCGTCGAACTTGCTCGACTTGCCCGACCACTCGGTCCATATCCGGTAGCCGTTCTCGCCGTAGGGCCGGAGCGCCATCCCCACGTTCACCCAGAGCGTGTAGTCGTCGGCGGAGATGTGTTCCAGGGCCGACCGCAGGTCGTCAAAGGTCTGCGCCGTGGCCACGGGCACCCCCGAGCGTTCGGTTAGGCTGTACTGGCCCTCGGTGCGGCCCCGGGTGCGGATGTACTCCGGGAGCGCCGAAGGTTGCGCCGGACGCCCCGCGGACAAGGGCGAGCCGCCCTCGGCCCAGCGGTATTCGCCCGAGGGTCCCAGGGTGGGCGCTACGCACACGTAGCCGTGGTGCTTGAGGTCCAGCCCCGGCCCCAGGTTGCCGGGATAGGTGTGGGCCGGGTCGGCACGGAACAGACGATGTTCCCCGCCGCCCTGCGTAACGGCCACGCAGTCGGAATGCAACACCCCGTGTTCGGCCTCCAGCTTAGCGAGGGTTTCGTCGCCCCCGTTGCGGGGGTCTATGTCAAGCGCCAAGAGTCCCGAGGAGCTGAGGCTGATACCCACCCCGGCCTCGGGGTCCGCCGCCCACCAGTCGCGCAGGGTCTGCTCGTCGGTGGTGGCGTCCAGGTGTCCGTGGGGGGCGAGTTGGCTGTGGGGGTGTTTGCCCACCTTGTGGCCCGGGTCGGAGTCCGAGCGCCCGCAACGACACTTCCCCTCCGGGGTGACCGACCACACGGGCAACACCGCCCAGCCGAGTCGGGCATACGACAGCGCATAATCTAGCGGGCCGGGGGCTTGCGCCGGAACGTCCACCGACCAGAGGTGTTTCTTGGGGGGTTTCTTGCTCACGCTACAGTCTCCTCGTTATTGTAGTGTTCTTCCACGACGTTCCAGAATCGCCCTTGGCGACGGATAATTAGCTCGGTGGGGTTGCGCCAATGTTTGGCTTGCCAGGCCAGCTGTTGGGCCTCGACGGGCATAGCCGCCCGTATGCCCCGGGCGAGTAGTTTAGCCTGGGTGTCGCGGTGGCCGGGTTGCTCCGGGTACAATACTTGGGTGGCGAGAATGCGCGCCCCCTCGGGAGTGGTGGTGTTGTGGCTGATGAGCAGGAACTGTTGCCCCTCGCGAGCCTTGCGGTGGAGGGCCACCGCCGTGGATTTGTGAACTTGGACCCGTACAAGACTCGAAGCGGTGATGTCTTTCCCGGTCATCGGGTCTATGGGCAACAGCCCCCGCACCCCGGGCGTCTCCGGCTTGACCACCCGGGGCTTAGGGGTGGCGGGGCGCTCCTCGGTGACGCGCCCGTCCTTTTCCCGGTAGTAGGTGTCGAGCATGTCCACGCCCCCGAGCCGCTGTAGGTTGCCCACGTAGTCGAGCAACAGGCAGTTCTTTTTACCGGAGGCGAGCCGCGTTCCGCGTCCCGCTATCTGCACCCACAGCCCCGAGGACACCGTGGGGCGGAGCACCGCTACGCAGTCCAGCGCGGGGAAGTCGAAGCCTGTGGTGAGCACGTCCACCGACACTAGAGCACGGGTGCGCCCCGAGGTAAAACGCTCCAGCACGGCAGCGCGGTCCGCGGAGTTGAGCGAGCCGGTGAGCGTCTCCACTCGAGCGCCCCCTAGCGCCTGACTGAGCGCCGCCGCCGTGCGTATAGCGGCGGTAACTCCGGGGCTGTACACCGCGATGTGGCGACGCTTTTCCGCTAGTAGCGCTATAGAGGCACACGCGGCTTTGAGCCACGCCTCGTCCTCTCGGTCATTAACCTCCGACTGCACGTAGTCGCCCTGCACCGCGACGCCCTCTATGTTAAGCTGCACGGCGGTTTCGACCCCTACTAAGGGGCACAACCACCCGTCGGTCACCGCCTCGGGCACCGTGTAGCGGTACGCCAGGGTGTCGAACCAGAAGTCCTCGGGGTCGGTGCCGTAGATACGTCCGTCGTCGAGTCGCCACGGGGTCGCCGTGCACCCGCCCCGCCGCGCCGCCGGAAAGCGGGTGAACAGGTTTTTGTACAGCTGGGCGTCGCTGCCCCTATGAGGTACCCTATGAGCTTCGTCTACGAGGATAACGTCCGGGGCGGGCAGCTCGTCGCGTAGGGCTGCGCCTATCATCGACTGCACCGAGCCGTAGATAACGTCGCCCGACTCCCTACGGGACAACCCCGCGCAGTAGACGCTAGGGCGCTGCATAGTGAGCCGCTCATAGGCCACGGCGTTCTGCGCTACGAGCTCCTGAACGTGCGTGACCACCCACGTTCGGCGCTTAGCTGCTCGTAGGCGGCGTACAGTTTCGGCTAGTACTAGGGACTTGCCCGTGCCGGTGGGCAGCTGCACTACGGGGGAGGCACCGCGCTTGAGGGAGTCGTGCAGCGCGGAGACGGCGTGTTGCTGGTAGGGGCGCAGTTTCATAGTTGAGTTATCCTGTTATATTGGCGACTTGCCCCCGCAGTATGCCTGCTCTCGGCGCAAAAGGCAAATCGGCAAAAAACAATCAACCTTCGACCAGTGATTAAAAATAAAATGGGTGAACCCAAAAATAACGCTTGCCTTTTCGCAATTCATGGGTTATACTGAATTCAGTTGCATAACTTCATAACTGAATAACACTAGGAGACCTACTATGAAAACAGTTCGCAAAGCTACCGATTATCTGGTTGTCGGTCAATTCGTATCGATACCTGAAAGCCTGCCGGCTCCAATAATCTATTCGGCTGAATGCCCGAACGGGAAAACCGTTCGCATTGGCAAGGTTGTCGAGCGCATGGTTAGCGGCGGGGTTGCGGTCGACATCCAAGGTAAGGTTTGGGATTATTCAAACAAAGAATCTCTGCAGTTCAGCCGGGTGTACTGACATGAACACCATCCTCGTCAGCATCAAAGAAGTCTACGGCATGCGCAACGTGTACCCGGTCTGCGAGACCGCCAAGTTGTTCGCCCAGATCGCCGAGACCAAGACCCTCACCCCCCGCACCTTGGAGCACATCAAGACCCTGGGCTACGCGGTTCAAGTCCAGCCGCAGTCGCTGTAACCCCCCAACCTCCCCCAATAACTAGGAGACACACTATGAACACCACCACCACCACCACCACCATGCGCCGACGCGTCGGCGCAGTCATCGGGCGCATGTCGAAGGACGAAGCGCTCGCGACGATCGCGCGCATCAACGCCGAGCACGCGGGCCCGGGCGCGACGATCTTCAGCGAGACGATCCGCGAGATCACGGGCGGCTTCAACTCGCAATCGATCAACGGCTACGTCGTGCGCAAGCTCGGCGTGAAGGCCGGAATTATCAGGAACGCATCATGAGCCTCAAAATCATCTCACCCCGCACCCCGACCGTTATTGTTGAGCACAGCCTGAACTTCGACAGCCTCCTCCACCCCGGCTCGGGCTGTTCGTTCGACTGCGACGAGCACGGGGCGGTAAAGCCCTTCGAGTTTGCGGTCGGTGCCCAATCCTACAAGGACGCCCTGGCCGGGGTCGGCACCGAGTTCGACGCCCCCTACGTGCACACCTCCTCCCGTCGCTGGGTAGAGGCGGCGGTGGCGGAGTGCACCTGTGGTAAGCACATCTGCCTGCACTCGGCCCGCGAGAACACCTGCGCTTGCGGTCGGGTCTACAACATGAGCGGCCAAGAGCTTATCCCCAACTACGGTCGCGCCGAATGCGTTCGGGACGGCTGGGCCTACGACGAGGCCGACTACTGATTGGCAAAAGCAATCACAACCTCCAGGCCGATTGGAAAATACAATTTGCCTTTCAGCCTGGACTCACTTATACTCGTTTCAGTTTCACCCACTTAATAACTTGATAACTGGAGAATTAAAATGAACGCACAAGACCGCAAGACCGTAGCCGCCCTGGTGTCGCAACTCGAACAGCTTCAGGCAGACTTCGAGACCATCAAAGAAGAGATCGAAACGCTGGCGGACGCCGAGCAGGAGAAGTTCGACAACATGTCGGAAGGTCTTCAGCAGTCCGACAATGGCCAGAAAATCGAAGAAGCCGCCAACACGCTCAGCTCGGCAGCGCAAGCCTCCTCCCCGGAAGAAGCCCTCGAGTCCCTCGGCGAAATCGAGCAATGAAACAGCCAGTCACCAAGCTCCACCCCAAGGAGGCATGGCCGTTCCCCAAGACCGTGCCTCCTGTAAAACCCAAGAAACAAACCCCCCAGCAGTTCCTGAAAACCCTCAAGGAGTCCCCGCTATGAACTCAGTTGAACTCGTAAAAGCTGCCAAGACCGCCGACCTGGTGGCCTTCTACAATTCCCAGAACCCCACCAAGCCGGTCAAGAAGTTCGTCAACCGGGCCACTGCCGAGGCTCGCTGCATTGCGCTCCTACCCGCGCCGGGGGCAGGAGCTACCAAGGCGGCTGAGAAAGCTGCAAAGAGATCCTCTGAGGCCACCACCCGCTACACAACGCCGGGCATGCTGGTCAACAAGGCTGTAACTACAGCCCTTGAAAAGTTAACCCCTGAGAAAACTGAAACAACCCCCCGCCCCAACATGAAGGCCTCGCTCAAGCTGAACCGCGAGATACGGCTCGTGGGCACAAAGCACACCTGGCGCAACGCCTACGCTGTGCGCCGCGAGAACCCCGACTGGATGACCAGCGCCCAGCATGACCGTCTGACGCGCACCCTGTACACGGCAGCCAAGCTCGGCGAGCTGGTCGAGGTCGACATCAACGGTCGGCGGTTCCGCCTGGCCCATGCGCCGGAGGCGAAGTGAAAACCAAAGACCTAATCACCCAGTTAGCAACCCTTGATCCAGAAGCAAACGTAATGGTTGCTATCCAGCAATACAACAAAGTGAATCCGGTTGCATATTGTCTTGCGTTTGATGTGCAAGTTTTTGGCAACAGAATTTACTGCGCCTTGCCCGACAATATGCACACCGTTGAACGCAAGGTGAAGACATGATCTGGCAACCGATTGAAACCGCACCGAAGGATGGAACGGTCATTGACTTGTGGGATGGGCATTACAAACACCGCGTGGTCAATGCCCGTTGGGCGAATCACTACTGGATGAATGGAGTACCAATAAGAGAAAAGTCATGGGGGAGTAATGATAGAGATGGGCCGTTCTGCGATAAGCCTACGCACTGGATGCCGCTACCTAAACCCCCGGAGGCCATATGAGCCGACGCGAAGCCGTTCCCCCCGTGGTGCTGATCACCCAGCTCCACCCGAAGCCCCTGGCCGTGGCGGTGGCCGCTGCGCTGGGGGTGGAGCAGCCGCGCAAGATCATCGTGTTGCGCAAGACCGCCACTAACCAGATCCGACTGATAGAGGTACCGGTATGAAACCCGTTGTCTATTATCACGCCAACTGTGCGGACGGCTACGGAGCCGCGTTCGCCGTACAGCTCCACGAGGGGGACATCGAGCGGGTGCCGGTCAACTACGGGCCGGAAAGCCTGATCAAAGCCCTGGAGCAGACCCCAGGGGGCGTCGAGGACCGCACGGTTTACGTGGTGGACTTCAGCTTCCCGCTGGAGGACATGCGGTTCCTCTGCCAAAAGGCAGAAATGCTCTACTGGTACGATCACCACACCACGAGTCGGCAGACCGCGAGGCAGATGCTCGAGACCGACTACGACCCCGGCGGGCGTCTGCACGGCGAGAGCGATTCGTTTGTCATCGTGCACGACGAGTCACGCTCGGGGGCGGTGTTAACCTTCGAAGAGCTGATGCCAACCCGCCCGGTGCCGGTGTTGTATCATCACCTCGACGACTACGACCGCTGGCAGTTCAAGTGGCCTCAAACTAAAGCCTACACCAAGGCTCTGTGGTCGTGCGTGCCGTGGACCCCTGAGCTGTTTTTCGATCTGCTCGACCATTACCCGTTCCCCTCACCGGGCCGAGAGGCGGGCCACGCTGCCTATATGAGATTCGTAGGCCAAGGCGAGGCGCTGCTCCGAGCGCACAACCAGAACGTCGCGGCGGTGGTTCGAGGCTGCGCCCGGGAATGTCGACTGTTACCCGCCGGTGGGGAAGGGTTGTTTGTGGGTCTGGTGGCTAATTGCCCCGCCCATCTTAGCTCGGACGTAGGCCATGCGCTGGCTAATCGTTCGGGCACCTTCGGGCTGCTATGGTGGGTGACGGCGGGGGGAGAGTACGCCTGTTCGCTGCGCTCGAACGGAGACTATGACGTGAGTCTGATTGCTAAGTCGTTCGGGGGCGGGGGGCACAAGAACGCTTCCGGGTTCACGGCCACCCGCGCACAGCTCATCGCGTGGGGGTGTTTGTAACATGAAATCAACCTCTTACTTTTTCTCTGATGTGCTTCCGCTCGCGGGGTATGCGCTTGCAGGGTTTGTGATGTTGTTTTTTGCCGGCGTTGTTTGTAAGCTGCTATTCAGAGTGTTCATGTTTGGGTGGGGGCTGCTGTGAAGGACTACCGCCAACCTGAGCACCGCCCGGACTACTTCAAGCAGCTGTACCGCATGAACCTTGAGCACCGCGTCATGCCCGGCCTCGTGTACTTGTACATGCCGGCGTTGGCGGAACACTTCGGCTGGGACGCCGAGCAGCGGCTGTGGTTTGCGTTCCTCAACGGCAACACCCAGAACCCGATAACCTCGTTGCGCATAGTCCAGAAGTTCCCCGAGATGCCCCGGCGGGCAGCTGAGTTTACGCGGCTCAAAGAGTGGTTCGACACCGAGTGGGCTTGCTTGTCGTTCGACATTGATCGCCGGCACCAGAAGCGAGACTTCCCGAATGCGGTGTATCACTACTCAAAGCTCGCCGAGGACCACGGGTCGCAGGCCGCTATGCTCACCGGGAGCTTCCCCGATCTGTGGGCTAGGGTAACGGGTCAGTTTTATTCGTTCGGGCGTCTGGCGTCCTTCTCGTACTTAGAGTACGTCAAGATTATGGGCTTCGGGGCGGACTGCGACCGGTTGTTCCTGGAGGACCGGTCGGGCAGCAAGTCCCACCGCAATGGGTTGTTGCTCCTGCTGGGGCACGACGACCAGGTCTGGGACAAGCGCATGGCCAACGGACACGACGGCACCTACCCGAATTTCAACGGCATGTGCACGCACCTCGCCCACCAGGCAGCGGACTTCTTGAACGAGTTCCGGGGGCGCTGTAATCACCCTGACGCGGGCTATTTCACGCTGGAATCAAACCTCTGCACGTTCAAGAACGGATTCTTCGGGCGGCGCTACCCGGGGGTTTACGCCGATATGGCGCTCGACCGCATTAAATGGTATACTGAGCGCAACCTGGGGGGCGTGACCGAGCCGTTTATTGAAATACGCGCCGGGTGCCTACCGGAGTGGTTACGGGAGGAGTGCGAGCCGAAGGCCACCCCGAGGGCTGAGAAGGCGCGGTTGTTCCGGGACACCGGGGTGCCGTACAGAGCGGATAACTTTATAACATCGAGAGAGGCGTCATAATGAAAAATCAAATAGTGAACCTGCGCGGGTGCAACGGGTCGGGTAAAACCCACGCGGTGCGTCATTTTATAGACCGCCTACCGAGTCAGCCGTTGGGTCGGGCGGCGCGTCCTTTAGGCTACCACATTGACGCGAGGGCTTGGGGCGTGATGAGTCCGGTGTACGTTGTGGGGAGTTACGCCAATGCGTGTGGCGGGGCCGACGGCATCAGCACCCAAGAGGAAATCGCCACCCGGGTGGTCAAGGCGGTGGCGGTGGGGCACGTGCTTGTGGAGGGGCTGCTGATGTCAAAGTCAAGTGCCGGGGGGCACGTGGCCCCGATCCTCAAAGAACACGGAGCCATCTTCGGGTTTCTTGACACGCCCTGGGACACGTGCCTAGAGCGGGTTTTTGCGCGCCGGGCGGCTGCGGGTAACACCAAACCCTTTGACCCAGAAAAAACTATGCTCAGCGCCTATGCCCAATGCCGCCGCAGCGCTGAGCTGTTGACGCTCGCCGGGGGGTATGACGTGCGCTGGATTGACCACACCGATGCGGTGGGGGCGGTGGTGGGGTACCTGCGCGAAGCTGAAAAGGGATAATCAAAATCATGAACGAGAACTGCCCTTACCCCGAACCCGAGACGCGGAGCGAAGTTCGCTCGGTGGAGGGTTACTTGTACTTCGTCTGGGAGCGCGAGGCGATACGCCAGGCGCGGGCGAACGACTTCCCCCCGCCCTACACCCAGGACCCTGTGCTCGCTAAGTACAAGTTCACCAACATCCATCGCCGCGACGACCGGGTGACGCAGTGGGTGATCAAGAACCTCATCGTACCTAACGAAGAGCGCGAGGACTTGTGGTTCATGCTCCTCGTGGCTCGGCTGATCAACTGGCCCCCCACGCTGACGATGCTACTCGACCTGGGGTTGTTGCCGAAGGCGGTGGACGAGTTCCAGCAAGATTACTTTGTAGCGGCCATGGAAGAGTGGGCGGCGGGGAACAAGAAAACCTTTTCCGGGGCGTACATGGTTTACCCCACCGGCAAGGCCCGAGGGCGTTCAAAAGCGTACGCTCTTTCTGAGCATATAATAAAGCCCGCCCAGGCGCACGCTAGTTTGATACGCAAGGCCATCGAACACCAGCGCGTTGAAGTCGTAGTCGAGGCGCTGACCGTGTGCTTCGGGGTGAGCACGTTCATGTCGGGCCAAGTGGTGGCCGACCTCACCTACACCCCCAAGCAGCTCGGGTTGGCGGCTGACTTGTACGACTTCGCCCCCCTGGGGCCGGGCAGTCAGCGGGGATTGAATTACGTGCTGGGGCTTAAGCCTACTAAGACCTGGGACCAGGACGACTTCAACCTCGAGCTGCAGGTGTTAGACCGAGCCATTCAGTCGGACTTGAGGATAGACGACCTCACGTTGCACGACGTACAGAATACGCTCTGCGAATACGGCAAGTATGCCGCTTACAAGGTCGACGGGGTGCGCCCCAAGAACAGCTATAAACCCGAAACGGAGTTCTGAACATGGAAATACGTGTACGCAATGTGAATCACGCCTTCTCGGAGGTGTTCTGGCGACTCAAGGCGCTGGCGGCGGTCGGAGAGCTGCCCGTTGAGAAGACCCGCAACGGCGCGGTGGTGGCCTTCCCCGAGCCGGTGATGACCGTCTACGAACGCCCCGCCGAACGGGTGTTGTTCCACGCGGGGCGGGACGCTAACCCCATTTTCCACCTGATGGAGGCAATCTGGATGCTCGCCGGGCGCAACGACGTCGCGTTCCTCGACCAGTTCAACAGCAACATCAAGCAGTTCAGCGACGACGGGCTGGCGTTCAACGCAGCCTACGGGTACCGCTGGCGGCAGAGCTTCGGCTTTGATCAGCTCGAGCAGGTCATCGGTATACTCCAGGACGACCCCACGAGCCGTCAGGCGGTGTTGCAGATGTGGTCGGTGCGGGACCTCTCGTGGCCCTCTAAGGACAAAGCCTGCAACCTCAGCGCCGTATTCGACTGCCGTCGGGGGCGACTCAACATGACGGTGTTCAATCGCTCGAACGATATCTGGTGGGGGGCGTACGGCGCTAACGCGGTGCATTTCAGCGTCCTTCAGGAGTTCGTAGCGCTGGCGCTCGGGTTACCTCTGGGGGAGTACCGCCAGGTGAGCAACAACCTCCATCTGTACCTTGACTTGTACGACGCCGCTAAGCACATAGACATCCCGCCCGAGCCTGAGGACTACGACTACTACACGTCGGAAGATTTCGGGGTGCTGCCTCGCCCGCTGTTCTGGGGGCGGGACTGGCGTAGCTTCCTGCGCGACTGCGAGTATTTCTGCACCGACCCGTACTCGGTTTCATCACTTTACGAGAATGCGTTCTTCAATGCGGTCGCGGTGCCTATGGCCAACGTGAGCCGGGTGCGCCGGGAGAAGAGCAGTCGGGGCGGGGAGTACGTGGCGCAAATCCGCGCCGAGGACTGGCGCAAGGCGGTGGCGGAGTGGGTTGAAAGACGCGAGCTAGCTAAGGCAAAATAATTTGCCCGCTCGCGGGTTTTTGACGCTATACTTTGTGCTGTAACTCAATAACTCAATAAAGGATAACAGTCGTGAGAGAACAAATTGAATTTATTATGCTCGGGGCCGACGTCCGCCGGTACCATACCATCCGCACTCTAGTCACTGAGACCGTGGGGCATCACTCCCACGGGGTGGCCGCGCTGTGTTTGTTGCTGGTGCGGCAGCCCTCGGCCAACCTTCTACGGGCGGCGCTGTTGCACGACCTGGCCGAGCACCAGACCGGGGATATCCCCTCGCCCGCTAAGCGCCAGTACGGTATCGGGGAGCAGGTTTCGGCCCTCGAGAGCGAGCTGCTCGACGCTGCGGGGTTGACTCTGCCGCTGCTGACCGACGCAGAGGAGCGCACCCTCAAGCTGGCCGACATAGCCCAAGGCTCTCTGTTCTGCGCCCAGGAAACACGTCTGGGCAACGAGGCGATGTGGACGGTATACAACCGCTACCTGAGCTACGCGGAAAGCATGCTACTCGTAGGCCTAGAGCGTGAGCTGTTCGAAACCATCAAAGACATCGCGCTGGAGGATTGACATGGCAGCTAACGACACGCAGGTCGGCGGCGACCATTACAAACAGGGCGGCGAAGAACATTGGGACCGCGTCTGGCGGCTCAAGATGAACTACTGGCAAGCCGCCGCAACCAAGTACATCGAGCGATGCTATCTCAAAGGCAAACCCGCAGAGGACCTGCGCAAGGCTCGCCACTACCTCGACAAGCTCATCGAGCTAGAGGAAGCTAAGGAAGACACCCGGGGTGCGCCCCCTCGGTACCGGCCCGTGAGTGCTTACGACCACTTCGCCCCCACCGGCCATCCTATGCCCGTTGATGACGGTAGCCAGGCGGGGCCGGGCTACGTTAATCAAGATCGATGAGCACCTTCGTGTTTGACTGCGAAACCCTCCCCAACTACACCCTGGTCAGCGCTAAAAACGTGGACTCGGGGGAGGTTTTCGACTTCGAACGCCAGCGCGAAGGAGCGCCCGGGGCGCTACGGGGTTTCCTGGAGCAAGAGGACGCGGTGTTTATCGGGTTCAACAACCACAGCTTTGACGACGTTATAGTAGCGGCGTTCTGCGCCGGGCGCACGGAGGGGCAGATGAAGAACATCGCCGACCAGCTCATCGTGAATCGCATGCCAGCCTTGAAAGCTCTACGCTCGTACATGCTCTCCCCGGTGCGCATGGACACCGTTGACCTAATCGAAGTCGCTCCCTCGTTCGTGGGGCTGAAAGCCTACGGTGCGCGTATGCACATGCCCCGGCTGCAGGATATGCCGATGGCACATGACCAGCCGATCACCGTCGAGCAGCGCGGGGAGGTCATCGAGTATTGCCATAATGACCTGGACACCACGCATGAATTACTCCGGCAGTTGGACTCCGAGCTCACGCTGCGGGTGGACATGTCCCGGCGGTACGGGGTGGACATGCGCAGTCGGTCGGACTCCCAGATGGCCGAAGCCGCCTACATCAAGACCCTCGGTTTGAAGCGGCGCGAGAACACCATCCCTAAGACCGTTCGGTACGCTCCGCCGAGCTTTCTTAGGTTCGCTGACCCAACCCTCGAGGCACTGCTCAAGAAAGTGACCGAGCACGTTTTCGACGTCAGCCCGAACACGGGGCACGTCAGGCTGCCCGATTTTCTGGGCAAGGAGGTGGTGAGGTTCGGCTCGGGCACTTACCAGCTCGGGGTGGGGGGCATACACAGCACCCACGACCGCAAGGTGTGCCACATCGCCGGTGAGGACGTTATTTGCGACATCGACGCCGCGTCGTTCTACCCGTCGATAATCCTGGAGTGCGGGTTCGGGCCTAAGGACTTGGGCCAGGCCTTCGTGGACGAGTACAGGCGTATCTACACCGAGCGATTCGAGGCCAAGCGCCGGGGCGACAAGGCCACCGACGCCACGCTCAAGATTTCCATGAACGGTACGTTCGGTAAGCTGGCTAGCCGGTGGTCGCCGTTGTACTCGCCGGACCTGATGCTCGCTGTGACGCTGACGGGGCAGTTCACGCTGCTCATGTTGATTGAGTGGCTTGAGTACGCGGGGGTAGAGATACTCAGCGCCAACACGGACGGTATCGCCGTCAAGTACCCGCCCGAGCACCAAGAGGGCGTGGAGCACGTGGTCCGGCGGTTTAGCGAGGTCTCGAGATTCAGCTTCGAATATACTCCGTACCGGGCGCTGGCTATGAAGGACGTCAACAATTATATTGCGGTCAAGACCGACCGCCAGACTAAGATGAAGGGTATTTATACCCCTTGCATCGAGCGCTACAACGGTAAGGACAAGCCGACGCTCAAGAAGAATCCAACCGCGCAGGTGTGCGCTGACGCCGTGGCGGAGTGGTTGGCGAACGGTACTCCTATAGAGCAGACGATTCGGGCGGCGCGGTTCGTGGACTTCCTGAGTGCGCGCAACGTCACGGGCGGCGGTGAGCAGGGTGGCGGGTATCTGGGCAAGGTGGTGCGGTGGTACCAATCCAACCTACCCGGCCTGCAGCCCATACAGTACTGCACGAACGGCAACCTGGTTGCCAAGACCGACGGCGGGCGGGCCTGCATGGTGTTAGACCCCGCCGGGGGGCACCCCGAGGACCTGGACTACGAGTGGTACATTACCGAAGCGCACAAGATAGCGGTGGCGGTGGGCTGCGAAGCCTACCTCACCGAAGCCCAGCGACAGCGCGTCGCCCCTGTAAAACCTAAGAGGAAAGCTAAAAATGGAAACTAACCCACCGGGCAATAGCGCTACCGTGTACGTGGTGTACAACGACAGCCGCAAGGACTTCTCAGACGCCGAACGGTTCGGTCGGATTAAGGAAGTTTTCAGCTCTATCGGTCGGGTGTATAACACCCCTAAGATGGTAATTCACGCTCGGCGGGTGTTGGCCGGGTGGCAGGACGGTGACTTCTTGCTGATGATAGGTGACCCGACGCTGTGCGCGGTGTGTATGGCCGTGGTCACCGATATTCACTGGAAAGTGAACGTGCTACGCTGGGACCGCGAGTCTTTTGAATACGCCCCGCAGGAATGGAACTTCTACGGCGAGCAGCCGGACGAAGACGCACAACCGAATTAACAAGGCGGAACGCCAACCGCCGCAACCATGAAAGGAAACCAAATGGCTACCAAAGAGAAGAAACTCGAAGTGGTTACTGTTGAAACCCTAGCGCCTCCTCCGGACTGGAGAACGGGCCTGGTGCACGGCAAGCAGGAACTAGCCCCGCGTATCTGTGTGTACGGGGGGCACGGTATCGGAAAATCTACGTTGGGGTCGGCTATGCCCCGGCCTATTTTCATCAGCACCGAGGATGGGATAGATGCCTTGGACGTTACGTCGTTCCCCAGAGCGCACACCGTGGAGGACGTGGCGAATGCCATCAAGACCCTCATCAAAGAAGAGCACGACTTCCGCACCCTTGTAATCGACTCGGTCGATTGGCTCATCGAGCCGCTCATCACGAGCAGCGTCGAGGGGAGCCACGAGGCCAAGGACTTGTCCTACGGCAAGGGGGCGATGTTTATTGCCGAGGAGTTCCGGGAGCTGCTCCAGGGGTTGGACGTGCTGCGCCGCAAGCGCCACATGAACATCCTCCTGCTCGCTCACGCCGCCACGGTCAAGTACGAAGACCCCCGGTCGGAGCCTTACGACCGCTTTCAGCCCAAGATTCCTACCCGCAGCAATGCGTTGCTCCAGGAGTGGGTGGACGTGTTGGCGTTCGCGGCCTTCAAGGTGCTCGTCAAGAAGTCCGAGGTGGGGTTCAACAACACCGTCAGCCGGGGCACAACGACCGGGGAGCGCATGTTGCACTTCGTTGAGAACCCGGCCTATGTGGCCAAGAACCGCTACAACTGCCCAGACACCGTCGAGATGACCGCCGAGAACCTGGCCCGCGTAGTACCCGTAGTACAATAACCTGATACCTTCAACACATCAATTTAAGGAGCAGTTTGAAATGGCAAAATTCGGATTCGACACCAAGGAAGTTGACGTCAACGAGCGGGGCAGCTTTGACCCCATCCCGGAGGGCGAGTACACGCTCAAGGCTACCGACGCCGAGGAGAAGCAGACTAAGGCGGGCACCGGCAGCTACATCGCCACCGCGTTCGAGGTGGTCAAGGGCCAGTACGCGGGCCGCAAGGTCTGGCTGAACTTCAACATCAACAACCCCAGCGAGAAGGCGCAGAAGATCGGTCGCCAGCAGTTGGTCAGCTGGGCCACGGCAGCGGGCAAGCCCGACGCCGACGACACCGACAAGCTGCTGGGGGTGCCGTTCTCGGCAGCGGTGGGTATCGAGCCGGCACGGGACGGGTACGCTGCGCGGAATGAAATTAAGGCGTTCCTGTTCACCGCCGTGCCGGGCAGCCCCGCCCCTAAGCCCCCCGCCCCTACCAAGCCCTCCCCGGCAGCCGCCAAGGGCAAAGGCGCGGCCAACCCCTGGGACTAGTCTCGCGGGGGTGCTTTACTCGCTCGGGTGGGGTACTCCATCCTCCTCCCGAGCGAGGTTTTTTCCTAATTTATAACGGAGAATTAAAATCATGGTAGCCCTACCGCCCCGCCCCACGCAGGTCATTATAGACCGCATCTACCGCGCCTACGAACAGGCCGAAGCCGCCGAGAACCCGGGAATGTACCTGGGGCGAATCGGCTCGTCGTTCCTGGGGGAGGCGTGTATCCGCAAAGGGTGGTTGGGGTGGCGAGGGTACTCCAGGGAGACGTTCGAGGGGCGTATGCTCAGGCTCTTCGGCACCGGCCACTGGCAAGAGGCACGTATAGTCGACGACCTGCGCAAGGCGGGGTTCGAGGTGTTCGACAAGCAGGAAGACGGCTCACAGTTCGCGTTCGGCGACTCGACCGGGCATTTTGTGACCAAGATGGACGGGGTAATAAAAGGGGTGCCCGACAGCGAGAAGACCCCTCACGCGCTGGAGATAAAAACCCACAACAAGGCCAGCTTTGAGCAGCTGGTAAAGAAAGGCGTCGAGTACTCCAAGCCGGTGCACTGGGGGCAGGTGCTGAGCACCATGGAATTCTCCAAGCTCACACGGACTATCTACGTGGGGGTGTGCAAGGACGACGAACGGATTTACGTCGAGCGTATCAAGGAAGACAAGCCCGCCCAGAAAAAACTCACCGAAAAGATAATCACCCTGGTGACCGCGAAAATGCGCCCAGCGGGTATCAGCGACAAGGCTGACAGCTTTGACTGCAAGTTCTGCTCGCAGAAAGCCGTGTGCCTGAAGCAAGTTGCCCCGTTGAGGCACTGCCGCACGTGTCGTTCAGCGGTACCCTCGGCGGAAGGCACGTGGACCTGCGAGAAAGCGGGCACCACCCTCAGCCTAGAAGAACAGAAAGCCGGGTGCCCGGCTTACGAGGAGCTCTGAGAATGATCTGCATCGGCATCGACCCGGGACTTACAGGAGCTATAGGGCGGCTCAACAACGGGCGCTTCGAAAGCGTGCTGGATATCCCTACGGTGGCCAAAGGCTCGCGAGGCAGCGTTAAGCGCGAAGTGGACTCGGCGGGGGTGGCGCACATGCTCCGCTCGGCCTCGCACGGCTCGGGCGAGTTTGTAGCGGTGGTGCTCGAGAGAGTTAACGCGATGCCCGGCCAGGGGGTGTCCTCGGTATTCTCGCTAGGGGACAGCTTCGGTTCCCTACGGGCCGTGGTCGCGGTGCTGGGCATCGAGCTACACTACGTTAGCCCGGTGACCTGGAAAAAACATTTCAAACTGACGAGCGACAAGGAGGCGAGCCGCGCCCTAGCCGTTAGGTTGTTTCCAGAGGCTCCATTGAACCTCAAAAAACACGCCGACCGCGCCGAGGCACTACTCATAGCCCGCTGGCTGCACGAGACCCGTTACGCGTGATTGGCAAAAACAATCAGGAGAACGAACGTGATTGTAAAATACAATTTGCCTGAAAAACCGAAAGAGGCTATACTCGGGGCTGTAACTGATAACTTTATAACTAGGAGAAACTGTATGAGCGCTATCTCAACCTGGAAACCGATGTCCAAACGCTTTGCGGTGCCGTGCCGCTGCGAGGCGTACCGCTTTCCGCACCGTGCCGACTCCGGCGAATGCAACGTGAGCGGTACCGACCCGTTCTCTCGCCGTGCCCAGCCGCAGTTCGACGACGCTCGCTTGGACGATCCGCGCAGGGGACAGAAATGAGCCTGACCCAAAGAGCGAGACGTCTACACGAGAATCGCCGCAACGCTGCCAAGTGGGTCAAGGCGGTGCAGTGGTTGCGTAAAAAGCGGTTGTGGCTCATCGAAAACGGAAAGTTGCCGAAATGGGGAAACAAATGACTGACATTGCCAAGCTGCGGGAGGCGTTGGAACGGTCTGTCATTTTGCTTGATGCAACAGAGAGATTCTTGAGCACCAATCCTGTAATGGAGTACATGGTGCATTACGACGAAGCAGACTGTGATGGGCATTGCTTGGCGGAAGATTGTGAGAACGCCGCAATGTCTGCCCGAGCCGCCCTGCAAGGAGCCAGCAAATGAAAACGTACAAGGTTGGTACTCTGGCTACAACGCCGCAATCGAGGGCGTTGGTGCTGACCAAGGCGGAGGAAAAACAAATCGTGCTGGCGGTCGATAAGATAGAGGCATGTGCGGAGGTAATGATCGAAACACCGCTGCACATGATCAAGTGCATCCTGATGAAGCACGAAAAGGCTGTACTGGAAGTAATGAAAGAACTGCACGAACGCGCAAAAGCTGCCGAGGCCAAGTGCGCCGCGCTGGAGGCTGATGCAGCAAGGAAAGTTAGCGGTGGTCCTAACGTCAACTGGCTAATGAAGCCATCGCTTGACTGGCTTGAGAATGCAGAGCATGGAGAAAACCAAGCGCGTTGCCGGATGATTGCTGGAATGCTCAGAGATTTATGGCGCGGTAACGATACGTTAGGGGCTATGCCAGTAGCCATCAGAGGAGAAAAGAAATGAACAAGCACTACATCGTTGAAGAGCACCCCCATGCACTGCGGCACGTTGTCTTGTCGATGTTGTTTTCGGCGGGAGTATTTGCCACGCTGGGATTTTTTGGCAGACCCGTGTGGGATGCTGCATGGGCGAGATGGATGGAGATACCTGCTGTGACGGTGCCGTGTGTACCGGAGCCTAAACCAACCTTATCTTGGGGGAAACAGAAATGAACGACGCATACAACAAGCAACAAGCAACTCAATGCACACGATTGGTTGCTGCCGTTTTGATGAAAGCCATTCACGATTACGACGAATTAGCTAGAAATAAACATCGTGGGTATCCAATATCGTTGTCAGAACCCGCGCAATGGATACTGTCGGAAAACGACGCGCCGTACTCATTTCTGTGGTGCTGTTCT
>Ga0181357_1000022_pt1 | contig 40692 bp, 75 predicted proteins | sample Fa13VDMM110DN_FD_130094 | JGI IMG/M metagenome (GOLD analysis project Ga0181357, IMG submission 130094) | Freshwater viral communities from Lake Michigan, USA - Fa13.VD.MM110.D.N | ecosystem: Environmental > Aquatic > Freshwater > Lake | place: USA: Michigan | collected 2013-09-24 | reverse complement strand
GTTTGGCTCTTTGTAAAGAATATACCCATAGATATGGAAAACGACATAAATCTCAAGATGTTATTGAGTGGTGTATCACAAATAAAGCCAATATTTGTGACAAAGGGTTTACCGAACCTCCAAAAGCAATGCCGGATGAATATAAAGTAAAATCGGTGACTCAATCTTATAGAAATTATTATATTGGTGCAAAATCATCATTTGCAAAATGGAAAAATAGAGAAATCCCACAATGGTTTAAATTAGAAAAAGAATTAGTATGAAAATATTCAAAGAAATTGAAAGAAAGTTTCTATTAAAAAGATTCCCGAGATTTGAAAAAATAAATAATGTTTTTCAAATTAATCAATGGTACCACTCGGATGGTTATCGATATAGAAAACAAGTTGAAGTTCCAACAAATGAAGTTGAAATTTTTAAAACAAAAAAAATTAATATATCGAAAGGTGTCAATCAGGAAGAGGAAACCACTCTAACCATATTTGAATTTAATGAATTAGATTTATCAAACTCGTTACATATCAATAAGACAAGAACGGTCATCAAATACAAAGGTAAAAAATTTGAGATTGATAAATATGAGGGAATAAATATTGTAATACTTGAAGTTGAATTAAACGACATCGATGAAAAAATAGAATTTCCAAAATATCTTGAGAGAGAAATTTTATATGAAGTTACCGGAATAAAAGAATTTAGTAATAAAAAACTATCCGAATAAAATTTTTTTATTATATTTGCCCTATGATTAAAATAAAAAAAATATGTCAAGATTAGATAAATTAAAACAACAACATCCGGAATTTAATATATCCATTATCGATTTAATGGGTATGATTGACCCAACTGATACATACAAATACACCGAGTTTTTAATCAAACAATTAAAAGAATGGTTTGATGGTAAAACCCATGAGGAAACTCAATTGATTATGGGAGCTGAACTGATTGGTGAAGATAATGTTGTATCTCTAAATGAGTTTGAAATTCATTGCAGGGCAGCTAGAATCAAAAAAAATGATATAGGACAACATTCAGGGTTTCGTTCTATTAAGGATTCCGTTAAAGATGCGGAACAAATCCAAAAACAAAAAGATACGGAAAAACAAGTAATAAAATTACTTGATAATGATGAATATTGCGTTGTTATCCCATTAAGTTACGATGCCTCAAGAGTTTATGGTTCAAACACAAAATGGTGCACCACTCAAGAAAGATATTGGAACGATTATATCGACAAATACAAATTAATTTACATTATCGATAGAATCAATAATGACAAATATGCGGTTTCTATTAAACAAGGAGATTCAACTAAAATTCAAGGTTGGTTGTCTGTTGATAAAGAAGTTAGTCCTTTAACTCTCCCAATATCTGTTGATGTTATCAACATAATTATTTCTGAGATTAAAAAAGATGAAACCATTATGGATTTAGAAGACTACAAAAAAATTCATTCAAAAATAAATGAATCAAAATCAAAAATAGATGTAGGTAATCAACATCACGATAGTATTTCACAAATGATAAATCAATATATTACAGGAATTGACACAGGTTTTAGACCTAATAACCAATACACTACTTATACTGATTATCTTAATAATGGCGGAGTTGAGGGTTGGAGCCAACTTTATCGACGAAGAAACTAAATTATGAAAGAATGTAAAGAATGTCCTTGGAGGGTAAAGAACAAACACAACGAAACAATTATTGATTTTTCAAAAAGAACCGATAAACCACACAATTGTCATATGACAAAGAATGGTGGTGAGAAATTGTGGGATGTCGATGAAAAAACAAAATGTCGAGGAAGATTAAATTATGAAAAAAAAAATAATCATTTAATTTAAATTTATTATCTTTGTTGAAAAATTATATCTTATAAACTAAATTAAAAAATAAAATATGCAAACACTAATTTTTGACACATCTAAAAAAACAATTCGATTACTAGATGGTTCTCGAGGTGATTCTAAAATAATAGAATCTTTTGAACGAATAAAAACGGTAAAGGTTTTAGTAAGTTGTTATGAGGCAATTCAAATACCACTTGAACTACATTTAAACCCAATGCCGGTTTTAAGAGTTCCGATATCTAACACTAATATGATAATCATAAATGAATGATATAGAATAACTATATTCGAATACTAACAAAAAGAAAATTCTCATCCTTTGATGAGAATTTTTTTGTATGTTTGAAAAAAATTTATTATATTTGCGTTATGAATGAATTTATAAGAACTTTAACGCCATGAAAGAGAGATTAAATAAAATTTATGAAAAAAATGTAAGTGAAACTTATGTTATCGATAAAGAAGGAGTTGTCAAATCGATGGAAGATGCTTATATTTTGGGAATCAGTGATGTTTTTGAATGGTTATCAAAAATGGATTATCTAACGGACAACATGCAATACATAATTGATGAATGGAATAATCAAAATAACAACAAAATATGACAAACGAAGAAAGAATCGAGGAAATAATTTTTAAAATTCATAAGTTAGATAAAAAAGAATCCTTTTTTGAGCTAATTAAAGTGTTGTCCGCGGATTATCTAAAAAAAGATAGGGTTGATGTTTATGAAATGGCATACAAAATCATAAAAAATAACGAGAAAAACAGGTAAAATGAATTATAATACCATTAAAAATTTCATTAATCAGTTATTCGCAGTAATATTAATGTTCAGTATTATAACCTTGTTTATTGGTGTTTTTTATTTAAGAGAAACTAAAATTATTGGTGGTGTGGTTCTTGAACATGGGATAGTATCTAATAGAAATGGGGATAGAGATTATATAACCATAATTAAAACAGGTGATGGTTATATTGAAGAGAAGGAAGGTTTGGATTTATATGTTGTTCCAATAAACCAACAAGTAAGTATTAAAGTTCATCGTTGGAAAAAAGTAAATTTTAAAATATAGTATGAAATTAACATTATTAGTTATAGGTATTTTATTATTATTAACTTTAATCTCAAAGGAAGATTGCCCTTGTAATAGGGTTCATCATCCGGATAGATTAACTCTGTTAGATTCTTCCAAAACTTTATCGGGAAGAGTTGAAAAAATTGAATCCGATATTGATGGTGACATACATATAAGATTAAAGATAGGTGATAGTTCATTATTGGTAAAAAACAATTACAAAGATGAAAATGGGTGCTTAGTAGGTGAAATTGTATGTGTAGTTCCCTCAATATTTCCAACATGTTGGTTCTATAAAAATAAAATTACCATACCCAGAGAAGGTGATAATATTGAAATAGAAGGACCATATGTTTTTGATAAAGGACATAATATTACGGAAATACATCCGATTATGAATTTAAAAATTATTAGATAATGAATAAAGCGGACAAATATTATATTGAAAATTTAAATGAAATTTTATCTGAAGGTTATATAGATAAAAATCCGAGACCTAAATACATCGATGGAACTCCAGCGTATAGTAATTTTATCACTCAAGTTTTTGAGGAGTATGATATTTCAAAAGGAGAATTCCCAATTTCAACATTGCGAAACACCGCCATTAAGACAGGAATTAAAGAGGTATTATGGATTTACCAAAAACAAACTTCATCATTGGAGGTTGCCCGTGAAATGGGTATAAATTGGTGGGAAGAATGGAATATAGGTGATGATACAATTGGTCAGAGATATGGTAGAACTATCGCTAAATATTCTTTAATGGATGGATTAATTGGTGGATTAATTAAAGACCCGTTTTCAAGAAGACATATTATTAATATGTATCAATATTCTGATTTACAAGAAACAAATGGATTATATCCATGTGCATACGAAACATTGTGGTCGGTTAGAAGTGGAGATGATGGATTAATTCTTGATATGACATTGATTCAAAGGTCTTCGGATTATATTATTGCAAATCATATAAATAAAATACAATATACCGCACTTCTAATGATGATTGCTCAACATTGTAATTACAAAGTAGGTAAGTTTTGTCATTTGGTTCAGAATCTACACATATACGACAGACATTTTGATGCAGCATTAGAGTTATTGAAAAAAGAACCATTAGACATCCAACCAAAACTAATTTTGAATGAAAATAAGAACTTTTATGACTATAATATTGATGATTTTGAGATTGTCGGAACCGAAGGTATTATCAAATTAAAGTCAAAATTAGAATTAGCAATTTAAAATTAAATCATTATATGGGAAATTACAAATCAGCACACCACAACCCTGAAACATTAGAAAAAATTGAGGTTGAAACCAATATACCAAATGACTTGGTTAATGAGATTAAACAAACATTAAATAATATAGAAGGTTATATGATAACACCTGTAATGATTAATCCTGAAGATAACTCAGTGGTATTCGGTATTATGGATATGACCAACAGAACACTAAAATATAAACTATCAATAACAATCAATAATTAAAATTATTAATAAATGAAATACATCTTAAATTTAGACAATGTGTCTTTGAAAGACATTAATATTGTTGGAGGAAAAAACGCATCGTTGGGCGAAATGTTACAACACCTAAAAAAATTAGAAATTAAAGTTCCTAATGGATTTGCAATAACTATAGATGGTTATTATGATTTCATAAACCACAATAACTTAGATAAACCAATCAGAGAACTTATTGAAAATTTAAAAGAAAATGACATTATTGAGCTTAGAAGAACCGGTTTAACTATAAGACAATTAATTCGTAATGGGGTTTTTCCTGAACAATTAAAAAACGAAATACAAACAAAATATCGTGAGTTGTCCGAAATTTATGGTCAAACAATGACTGATGTTGCGGTGAGGTCATCGGCAACCGCAGAAGATTTACCTGACGCTTCTTTTGCAGGTCAACAAGAGACTTTCTTAAATGTTAGAGGTTCGGAATCAATCTTAGAGTCAGTTAGAAATTGTTTTGCATCTTTGTTCACCGATAGAGCGATTTCATATAGAAATTCTTTTGGTTATGACCATTTCGATGTTGGGTTGTCGGTATGTATCCAAAAAATGGTCCGGTCAGATTTATCTTCGTCCGGAGTCGCATTTTCATTAGACACAGAAAGTGGGTTTAAAGATATTGTTATGATTAATGGTTCATATGGTTTAGGAGAAATGATAGTTCAAGGAACAATATCACCAGATGAATTTATTGTTTTTAAACCATTATTGGAAAAAGGGTTTAGTTCCATAATTGAAAAAAAATTAGGGAATAAAGACCAAAAAATGATTTATGGTGAAGACCACGGCAAGTTAACCAAAATCGTTAATATTGATGATGAACATAGAAACAATTTTTGTATTAACGATAAACAAGTATTAGAAATCGCAAAATGGGTTACATCAATTGAAAAATACTACTCAGAATTAAAAGGACATTGGTGTCCAATGGATGTGGAATGGGCGATTGACGGATTAACTAATGAGTTATATATTGTTCAGGCTAGACCTGAAACAATCCACTCAAGGAAAAAAAGAGATATATTAACCGAATATACAATTAACACTGAAAATTTAAAACCTATTGTTAAAGGTAGTGCTGTTGGAGATAAAATCACTAATGGAGAAGTAACTATTATGTATTCATTAGATGGTAGAGATGGGTCGTTAGATTGTTCTGAATTTGTTGAGGGAAGTGTCTTAGTAACCGATATGACAGACCCTGATTGGGAACCTATAATGAAAAAAGCGTCTGCGATTATAACAAATCGAGGAGGTAGGACATGTCACGCAGCGATTGTTGCAAGAGAAATGGGATTACCGGCAATTGTTGGAACAATGAATGCTACGGAGATATTAAAAAATAATCAAAAGGTAACAGTATCTTGTGGAGAAGGAGATGTTGGTTTTGTATATGATGGTTTCATTGATTATGAAAGAATTGAAACAAATTTGGACGATTTACCTGAAGTTTCAACACCAATTATGTTGAATGTTGCATCTCCCGAAATCGCATTTAAGTTTTCAAATCTTCCAAACGCAGGTGTTGGTTTGGCAAGAGAAGAATTCATAATAAATAACTATATAAAAGCACATCCAATGGCGTTATTAAAACATAAAGAGATTGGAGATGAGGAATTATCAAAACAAATTAATTCAATTATTAAAGGGTATGACGATGAAGAAACTTTCTTCATTAAAAAATTAAGTTATGGTATTGCAAGAATTGCAGCGGCATTTTACCCCAATAAAGTTATTGTTAGACTTTCAGACTTTAAATCAAACGAGTATAAAAATCTTTTAGGTGGGTCGTATTTTGAACCGGATGAAGAAAACCCAATGATTGGTTGGAGAGGAGCGTCAAGATATTATTCCGACAATTATAAAGAAGCTTTTGGTATGGAAATTAAGGCAATAAAAAGAGTTAGGGAAAAAATGGGATTCGATAATGTCGTTGTTATGATACCTTTTTGTAGGACCATAGATGAGTTATTGAAAGTTTATAAGGTTATGGAATCTTATGGGTTAAAACGAGGTGAGAAAGGGTTAGAAGTTTATTTAATGGCCGAATTACCATCAAACATTTTTATGGCAGAAGAATTTTCAGAATATGTTGACGGATTCTCAATTGGGTCAAACGATTTAACACAATTAGTTTTAGGTTTAGATAGGGATTCCGCACTTGTTTCTTCGATTTACGATGAAAGAAATCTCGCAGTTAAAAGAGCAATATCTCATTTAATAAAAATTGGAAAGAAAACAAACACGAAAGTTGGAATTTGTGGTCAAGGTCCGTCTGACTTCCCTGATTTTGCAGAATTCTTAGTGGAAGAAGGTATTGATAGTATCTCAATAACTCCGGATTCATTATTGAAAACATTAAAAACTTTAAGTAAACTAAAAAAATAATTTCAATTTTATTATTTTTATTCGTTATGGGCTCGTGTTCAAAAGACGAGCTCATACCTAATAAGATTACCAGTAAAATCAAACAAACTGAGGTTAAATCTAAGGATACCCTTAAATCAAAGAAAAAAAAGTTCAGACTTTTTAGAAAAAAGAAATGTAAAGTTGTAAAATCTTAGTTGCGAACTTACCCATCAAACGATTAACTTTATCCAAATCGACATCCATATCTTGAGAGTCCATATAACTCAAAACTCCCTGTATCATCTTATCTTTAGCTTCATCCGCCATATCTAAAACTTCTTGAAAATCTTCATTGTCTTCTTGGTTTTCACCATAATATCTATCAATCCATTTTCTACCTGAATATAAAAATGGTTGGGATTGAGACATATTAACAGGTCCGGCCTTTCTTAATTTATTTAAAAATTCTCTCAAGAATTTATAATCGAAATTTTCAAATATTTCCGGATTTTCCATAAAATATTTGTGAGGTTGTTCATTTAAGGACTCTTTAATTTGCTCTTCATCCACTTTAACCCAACTATCGGTTACACTAATCAAAGATAAATTAGAACCATTATCCCATTTAACTTCGATAATTTCACCATCAGCCTCAAATGGGTCTCTTATCACCCTAGAAACGACTCCATTGGTTCCCATCGGGACTGAGCTCTCTCCGTCCATGTAAAGACACATAATTTTATCACCTTTTACAACTTTAGGGTTTAATTCTCTTTTTCTTTTTGACATAAAAACGAATATTTGGATATATTTATAAATATATGGAATTTTTAATTAATGAATCTCAACTGAAACTTATCTTACAAGAGCAAGACCAGTCAAAAATGTCTGACTATATGAAAGAATTATATTCTTTCACTAGTAATATCATCAATAAAGTCAGAAAAACATATGGATTGAACCTTAAATTATTATTAACTTGGGGGGCGTCCGTTGGTGGTTTAGTGATGCCATTAGATAATTTTATCAGAAGTGGTAGGTTTGATATCACGGATGAACAAGTGGCGTTACTTTTGGTTGGGGTTGCTTGCACATATTTCTACGACAATGAAAACGCATTAAAAAAGATTTTATCGAAAATAAAAGAAGAGGGGCTTGAGGATATTTTTAAAGAAGTTCTATTAAAAGGTAAAAATCTTAAGGATTCGTTCACCAAATTCATTAAATCTTCTAAAGTCACTATAAATTCAACTTTGGATATCATAACATATGCGTTTTTGATTCCAATAATAACGGACATTCAGTCTTTAATTACTTCCGGGGAAGATATCCAAACAGTATCAATGAAAGTTGCCAAAAGATTGGTTGCTTCGGGAGTTGTCTTGGTTGGTCAGGTCGTTTTAACTGAAATTATAAAAAAAATTATCAAGAAACTTTCCTAAGATAATTCAAGGATTCGTTTAATAACTTTCTCAACATCTTTTGGTGATAAGTTATGTTTTGAGTAATTCTTTATAAACCATCCTCTAATCACATCTTCGAGTGGTTTTCTTTCTTTTTGGGCTCTTCTTATAAATCCCGCCAATTGAGCTTCTAATTCGTGTTTTTGGGTATAATATTCTAAAGAGTCTTCAGGTTCATATTCCGGGAATTCCTCTCCTCTATCCAATTGAGACATATGTTCTATCTCATGTCTAACTAACTCATTGAGCTCAAAATGTAATTCTTCTAAAATTTCTCGGTCGAGATTTGGATTGGAAACTATTTCAATCAATATAATATCTTCATTTGGGTAATATTCACCATTAACTTCAACGGTATCAACATCTTCACTTGTGTTTAATGTTAATTCGATTGAAAACGGACTATAAAGTTTAGGACTTGTATAAACCGTTTTATCGCTAATATCTTCAGGTAAAACATATTCTCCTTCTTTTTGGTATTTAACCACAGACATAATATCTTTAACTACTTTTCTTACGATATTGTCGTATCTTCCTTCGTTAATAACACCCTCATTTATATTTTTCTTAAGGTTATTTACCACACTATTACACATTACAGAATTTTGAATATTAAAATGATATAACATATTTCTCAAGACACTACTTACAGGTGTTATCAATTGGTAAAATTTTACATCATAGCTAGTTAATGTTACTTTATTACTTCCCAATTTTTTAAATTGTTCACCCAATATCTCACCACTAATTTTACCCGTATTTTCAATGTATAATGTGTATTCAATAACATCTGACTTTTCACCAATAACTATCATTTGACGAATTCCGGTTAGTCGCACCTTAACTTCAATATTTTCATCACTATAATAAGGAGATTGTATTACAAATGTATGGGTGTCAAAAAAAAGGTTAATCCTTTCAATAGGAAAATCGATAAATTTCATATACTATAAATATTACTTAAAATGGTATTGATAATCCTACACCATATCTAAACCCTTTTGAGTAATTTAAACCTAAAGAAAAATCCAAAGTTCTCGGGTTCTTTGTAATTAATCTTATTGGATATACTTTAACCCAAACATCCGGAGACATTTCAACATTTACAATATAATGTTCTAAAAACGCACCTCCCATAATACTAAAGGTGTTATTTTTACTAACATATGATATTCCAATCCTATTCATCATAGAATATGGTGTGGTATAAGTATATGGTTGAGGTAAACTTGTCATATAAAACCCTCCAACATATAACCCAACTTGTTTAAAGTTATATGAAGCGACTAAAGAGTTTTGGTCGGGAATATATAATATATCAGATTGTTGCGACTTTAAGGACAATGATAAGACTAGCGATAAAATTGTTATTATTTTTTTCATAGAGCAAAGATAAAGAAAAAAATTGATTTATAGGTAAATATATTTTATATTTTAAAAAAAAATGAATCAATGTCCAGACTTAACGAATTAAAACGAGACAACCCATCATTAATCCTTAATGTTATCGAAATTATCAATAGTTTATTTAATAAAAGCAAATATACCGAATTATCGGTCAATTTGATTAAAAACTATCGAGATAATAGAATTAATAATTATGATAGAGCCGATAATCTAAAGTTAGAATTAATTCATGAATTTAAATTAGATGAAGATTTTATAAACTCAAAATCCAATGAAGAAATAATTAATATTCATTGGTGTTTAGTTGATTATTTTGGGTATTATAATTTTGAGCTGATTAAAAAATTTGAAGAATTAAACGAAAGAAATTTAATAATTAATAATGATTTAACTAAATTTAAAACTTTTGAGGAGTTGGAGTTGGAGGTATCTTTAGCCGAATTAAAATCAGTGACTAAAGACTTAGAAAAGCAAACCATTAAATTATATGAAAATGATGAATGGTTAGTTATTAAACCTATGTCTTTTTTGGCTTCTAAAAAATATGGGGCAACTACAAGATGGTGCACCACTATGGAACACAATCCTGATTATTATTTGAAATACTCAAGAAATGGTATTTTAATTTATTGTTTAAATAAGAAAACAGGTGATAAGGTTGCAGCATATAAATCCCTTTCCACTCACGAAAATCGCGAAACATCTTTTTGGGACATGTCCGACATCAGAATTGATTCAATTGAAAGTGGATTACCTAATGAAATTATGGAGGTTATTAAGAATGAGTTCACTAATGTAAAAAAAACTAACTGGGACTTATTATCTGAAGACGACGCAAATAATCAATTACTATGGATTCAACAAAACTCATATGATAAAGAGTTTAGAGAACCTGAACCTATTGCGGTAAGAATTGATGAATACATTGAGGAGATTAATGAATATGTTGGAGAACCTGACGAACTTAGCTTTGCTCCTCGAAGAGCTCGATTTATTCCGTTTAGACCACATGAAACCTCAAATGATGAGGTCCCGACGATTCGAAGTTAATCAAATTCTTCAATTTCAACAACTAAATTACTACCACCCTTTAACACACGATGCCAAGCAAGTTTTGGAATAAAGATTTGTTTGGTATCGTCCAATTTTATTGGTAATTCATTTTCCATTTGAAATTGCCATCCACCACCCTCAAGAATTATAACTTTTCGGTCGTTAAGGTCTTGGTGCCATTTTAATTCATAATCATCAACATCGGGACTAAATGTTCTGATTTTTTTGTTATCAATCTCAACTTGTTCAAACGGGAACTCCATAATAAAATTTAAATGAAATGAGGTTTACCAAGAATTTGATGATGATAAACCAAGTTGTTTTGCGTAACGACCAACCGAACAACTCCAGTATCCTGCCGTTGTTCTATCTTTCTTTTGGTCACATTTATGACGAGCTCTAAAAGACTTCGCAGCTTTTTTATTTGCGTTTTTAACTCTTAGGTTAGGGTCACCAAATGTTACTTTTTTAACACCACCTGTTTTACTTTTTACATAAACCGCAAACTTTTTAGGTCCACCCGGTGTTCTAAATGGTTTGTTTAATTTTACATTTTTTCCATGATGTTTAGCTTCACTCAAAATATCTTCCTCAGTTTCAACCTCATAAATAAATGGTGCGTCCAAGTATATATATTCCTTACCTATTTTCACTTTCTTACCTAAATCGGATTCTATCATCATAGTATCCTCTTCATTTAATTTTATGTTTCCTTCGGTGTATAATTTTCTTACCTCATTAACTAAATCAAAATAACTTTCAGAGTAAACTCTAAAAACATTATCAGTTAATGTTAGACCATTGTCTATATGATATTGTAGAGCATCTGAAACTTTAACATTTTCAGTTAATACTAAAGTTCTATTTAATTGTTCTTCTAATGTTTCTCTAATTAGTTTGCGTAAATTCATCACATTTTATTTTACTTATAAATATACTAACATGTATCTTTATTGGGAAGAAGATGATAAGTCAACATCACCTAATACAATATACCTTAAATTTAACACAATTGGTAATTTTGTAAAATTAACATCAAAAAAAGATGATGAATTTATAGTATTAAAATTATTCAATGTTATAGTTGAATAGGTTGACGATGTGAACCATAACACTTCGGTTAGTGGATTCGCCCCCGTTAAACTTCTTGCGAGTAGATATCCATCATCAAGATAAACTTTTCCATTTTTGTTAATATCACCAGCTTTCATCTTCGGTCCGGTATTCAATACCAATCCCGGATTTAATACCGGAGGAACGCTAACATTTCTCGCTTCGTTCAATAATAAAGATAAATCGTTGTTGGTTAATGTTGTTGAGAATGATGGGATTATCCTATAAGTCATATTATATTCGTTTGGTTTCAATGAGTAATTTCCACTTATATCAACATTACTACTATCAATTAATGTGGTGGTCGCACCATTAATTTTGAATAATTTTAATTTTGGTCGATTAACCAACCCTGATGGTATGGAAAGATTTCCACTTATTGTTTCGGTTGGAGGTAAGTTTGGATTTGGTTGGGCTCCAGCAATTGTGGTCTTAAAATCAAAAGTATTGCCATAGGGATAAGTTCCACATATTACAGGAGAACCGGAATATTGCATAATAAATCTCATAAAAACGGGTCCGTTAAAGACTGTCGTTGGAACAACAAATGTTGAGGTTATTGTTTTGGTTCCTGACCAAGAAGTGTTGGTACTATGAACTAATTCCCCGGCATCTGTTAAAACTCCATTACCATTGAAATCAATCCATAATTTGAAATATTCCATGTAATTACCATTTGTAACTGCGGTATATGAAATGGATATGGTTTGACCTGCGGTAATGGTTGGGACTGCGGTTCCATTGGTATAATTAAAATAACCTGCCGGATTACCTCCGGATGTTGCGGTAAATCCATTACTACCCGCATATGTTTGTCCGTTTATCGTAACATTGGAAACATACTCACAACAAAATGTTGTTGGGTAACTAGTACATAATGAAGTTTGAGAGTGTGCGAAACTGCTTATCGATAATAAAATGAATAACAAATATTTCATCATAAATTAATTTTTGAACCAATTAGGAAAAACGAAAGAACCGGAAAGTCGGGATTGGTGCTCGTGTTTAGTTTATAATTCATATTGACTTTAAATCTTTTTGAAAATTGGTAATCAACACTTGTTCCCACAAATATACTAAATGTTCTGTCTGAAACACTAACATTGTCCACCGATGAATATATCAATGGAGTTGAAATGACATATAATTCCGGGGAAACAATCATTCTTTTTCCCACTTTAACTGGTTTTGTGTAGAATGCGGTTGCTGCTGGACTCAAATATAAATTTAAGTCTTCAGGAGTTTTTGTTATTGAACCACTAACATTTACCCCCGTAATCCCAAATTTTCCTGCGTTTAGTATTAAACTATAACCCAAGAAAGACATAATATTACCATAAGAATAAACACCTGTTAAATTCATGTTATGAATTAATTTTAATTTTCTATTCTTACTAAAGTGCATTTTTGTGTATCTACCGGTAACCGCAAATTGTTTAAAGTTTAACCAAATCATGGAAGTTAACCCCCAACTTGAGGTCCCTCTCATCGAACTTTGAGATGTCCCGATATTAATAATCGGAGTAAAACTTCTGTCCAAATTTTGGGCACTTGTTAAATCCGATGAAATTATGATTGGGTTTGTTTTACCTTTTGATTTCCCTCCGGTTCCCTTATCATTATTTGCATCAGTTGTCATGGTTATTGTCGTTCCAACTTCACTCCCTTCAGTTTTTGTTGTATTATTTTCACTACCTTGACCAGCTGTTTGTGTTGTATTTGTTGTAGTATTTCCACCTGTTTGTGTTGTATTTGTTGTGGCATTACCACCACCTTGTGTTGTATTTGTTGCAGTATTACCACCACCTTGTGTTGTATTTGTCGCAGTATTTCCACCACTTTGTGTTGTATTTGTTGCAGTATTCCCTTGACTTTGTGTTGTATTTGTGGATGATGGAGTATTGTTTGACGAAAAGATACTTGAATTAAATGTTGATGGAAATGGGACACCGGATGTAGAAATTGTTGGTGGTGGTGAACCACTTTTCTTCTCATTTTTCGATGTTTTTTCATCCGAATTTGAACTCAAATCCGTATTCACCAACATTCCGGACTCCGAGTTAACTTGTCCCATAATACTTCCTACGACACTTTGAATCGTGCTTCCAATTATTTGGGAGGTTATTTGGTTCCTAATTAATGTGGTTGATTGAATTGAGCATGGTGTAACTTTTCTATATTCAGAATATACTCGGTTAATCCAAGTGGCAAAATCACCGCTGATAACATCATCTGCAGTGAAATATTTTTGTTGACCTAAAAATGACACTAATGAACCATTTACACCTTGTATTGGAAGGTTAAATTGTGTCATTTCTTTGGTGCAAGGGTCTACAAAAGTGTAGGTAAATGTTTGACCAATCGCAGTGATATTTGTAAATAAAAGTATCAGTAAGATTGGTAATATTTTTAACATTTTTAATGGGTAAAGATTTGTTTTTTAATCATCCTTGTCACAATTTTAGAGCATGCACTTTCCAATGCCTTTTTGGTTGTTATACCAATTGTTGATTGATTGAATTTTACATCAGTCAAATTGTCGTCATTCAATAAAGTCATTTCTCTTGTTGTTGATGATTCACCTAATCCTGACGCGGTGAAAAACGCGCTGGTTTCAGCGTTAACAAATTTAACTTGAAGTCCTAAACGAGTTGTCAAGGTATTCTTGACACTTCCTTTAAGTTTTATGGTCTCATCTTCACTAACACTGAAGTCATAAATTTCTATCGTTACAAAGTAGCGAGCTAATCTAATCTTACCTCTACCATTTAATGTGTCCTGTGAAATTCCTGCTTGAGACGCTTGAAATTGTTTAACCATACGATTTTTAATTTCAGTGGAAGATTCAGTAAAAATGAATCTGTCGGTAAATTCCAAATATTCGACTACAATGTTTGTCAAACCTAACCCAACTCTTTTGTCCTTCAATTCCGGGTATGACTCAAATAATTCAGGTGTTACACCAATGTTTAACAATTGAATTGGTATCGGTTTTCCGTTATATTCAGGTAGTGTATCCATTGATGCGTTCTTTTCGAAAGATGCTCGGTATTGTTCTGTCTTAATGGTTCCAACTTGAGAGTATGCTACGAAACTTAGTATACTCATCAAAATCAATATTATTTTTTTCATATTATTCTTCAATTGGTTTAATTAGTCCACAAATTAAACATTCCTCAACTCCGTCTCCATCAGAATCTCCCCAAACATGTTGACAATTTCTGTGTGGAAAATATTCATCAATGTCTCCGTCTCCATCCGTGTCATACCCGTCCATAACACCATCTCCATCTTCATCAATTTCTATTTTGACTTGGGGGGTAACTTGGGGGGTATCTACACCTAAATGAGTAGGTTGTTCTGAAATATTCATTAACCCCTTATCCATTTTAGCTAATAATATTTCAGGAGTGTCATTTTCTTCGTCCATTTTAGCAACTAGCATTTTATCTTTATCGGTATCACTAAACCAGTAATCGATAATTTTACCATAAGAACCAATAAATGCACCTAATAAAAGAAGTAGTAATTCTTTCCACTCTGTTGACATTGGTGTTTTCCACATTATGGCTCCGAAGATTCCTCCAATAATAAGGATAAATCCACCTAATACCATGGCAGTAATATACCATCTTCTTTTCATCATTGAATATAGAAGTTCTTTAAATCCTGTTGCTTGCTGATTGTTTACCATTGTGGTTCTTTTGTTTTTAATTCGTCTTGTTTAGGTTCAGCTTTTTTTGTTTCTTGTGGTGTTGATTTTTCAACAATTTTTTCTTTGATTATTGTTGTTGTGTTTCCACCTGTTTGTTGTTGTTGGGTGTTGTTAATGTTAATAACTGGTGCTGCTTGTTGAACCGGGTGTGGTTCTGACGCTTCTTCTTTTCCACCGAAAAGTTGAGTGCTTAACCATAAACCTCCCGCAGTTACAAGAGTGGTTAAAGCGCCAATGATTGTTTTTTTAAGACCTGACCAAGTTCCGTCATTTGTCTCTACATTTTGTTCTTCTGACATTTTTTTAAAGTTTAATAAAAGGTTTAGTTATTTGTTTATTATCATCGGACAATACCAATAGATAGTTTCCTTGAGATAGTTCAGGATGGTTTATATTTTTTGTGATTTTTGTATTGGTCCCATCTGAATTGATATATCCTAAGTCAATCATTAGTTTGCCTTGATAATCATAAATAGACGCATTCATGTTTGTGTTAGGCAATAATTCAAATTCTGTTGTAAAATTACCTGTATTTGGATTAGGGTAAATACTAATCGTTGGCTCTGTGATATTACTCACTACTTGTGTCATTTTATACATCATCACAACTCTTTGTGATGCTAACACAATATTCAAATGGTCTCCTTCTTTATCAGAAGCATCCATTAATTGTCTGATAACAACATCGGTTGAAATATCATCCGTTGATGTTTTGGCTAAAAATTTTAATTTAAAAGGGGTCGCTAACCCTTGTAGCGACCCATTTTTTTGATTATTCATTGCTCCGAATCTAACAATACCATTTACATCGTCATTGGTTACATATTGTAACCAAGGACCTTGTAAATTCGATACTATCTCATCGAATGAAACTTTATTAACATCATATTTTATCTCAAATTGTAATCCATTACTAAGTTCACCATTTGTTGAGATGTTAAATGGAACATACATTGGTTCACCCACAGAATAAACATCAGGAATATTCACATCAAATTGTCCTTTGTAAATCGCCGCGAATATTTCAGTTGCTCCGTTAAATACCGGTGAAGAGTGTGTTCTATCAACATCACCTAAAACAAAATATTTGATATCTAAACTTAAATTTGTTAATCCAACACTATCATAAATGAAAGTTCCTCTATTTGAGTAATTAACCCAATCAGTCCATTGGTTGCTTCCTATTACGAGAGAATCGTATTCCGCTTTACTGAAAACATTTATCAATTTTGAAGTGTCAATAGGTTTTAACCCTGAAACTGAAGCGTAAATCCCATAAGGGTCACCACCATCTAATTTAGTGTTTAAGTTAATATCACCAATTAAAAATCCTAAACCATGTTTTAAGTAGTTATGACCATAAGTTTGATTAACATCAGTGTAAACATATTCATTATACGCTTTAATCGCATCTGAAATTGTAACAGCGTTGTCTCTAATGTAATTCAAACTATCCTTTGGGAATTTAACTTCAATTTTATATTTAGTATTCTCATCAACATTATTTAAAGTATATGTTCCATTGATGTTTGGTTTAGTTTGTGACACCAAGTTTCCGGTATTTTTCTCATAACAATAGATTGTCGGAAGAAGTCCTGTTGTCATTGTTGTTGGGAACCAAACTTTACCTGAAATAGTTAAATTACCTAACAACTTAACTCTTTGTTTTTGAATGTTAAGACTTGCGATGTTATCACCTATTGAAGTTCCGTCCACTTTAAACATTCTCGACCAATTCACAATAATTGAATCTGATTCATAATTTGATTCAACACTATTGATAATGAATTTGTTATGGATAATATACCCATTTGACGAGAAATTAGCAACACTTCCTGAAGCAAATATTAGGTAATTACGACCTACTTTCCAGTTAGTGTCTGAAGTATAATTATATATCCCTGTTGCGGGTGTATATGAACTATACTTGTAGTTGTTCCATTCTTGGTAATCTAAGGTTGGAGTGTTGGTTGAGTATGTTGCATCAACCGATGTTGAAATGTGCGTAAATAGGGTTTTCTTAAATTGAAAATCGATTTGGAAAGTTCTGATATCAACCCCCGATGCCGGTTTGTAATACCAAGCAACGTCAATTGTGTCTCCTCTCCTGACCGTTTTTAATTGTTCAAAATGCCCTATTTCCGGTGTTTGTGAATATCCAATTACACTTAAAAGTATAAATGACATCACCGAAATTAGTTTTTTCATTTTTTAAATAAATTAATGATTAATGTCTCTGAGGACTTTTTTATAACATTTGAAACTGAAGTTTGATTAATTCCTCCATTTTCTGATATTATTAATGTTGACATGGAAATCTCCGAAGATTCCCCACTTACAATAGTTTCTTTTAGTTTTTTACCTTCTTTGTTATACAAACGACCCCTAACTCTCAATATCGTTTCATTATCACTTTTGTGAAAAACTGAAATTCCGGAATTTGTTTCTATAACATCAAAATACAATAACTCAACCTTAATGTAATAGTCGGCATTACTCGCCGAGTCCGTAACATCATAGTTTAACGCCTGTAAATTTTCTAAAAGAATGTTCTTAAATCCGAAAACTAAATTTCGGTTTTTTGTTAATAACCCAATCTCAATTTTATTTTCAATTGATTGGATAAAAACTTTTTTTGGGGGTTCTTGAGTTGTGAATGATGTTAATAGCAGAGCCACTAACATCGAAGTGAGTATTTTTTTCATTTTAATAGTATCTTGGTATACATAAATACTTCAAAAGATGCACTTTGAAAGTATTTATTATATAAAAAATAGAGATATGTTACTAAAAAATGGGTCAGAAGGAGCTGACGTAAAAAAACTCCAAGTGAAATTAGGTGTGGAATCCATAGGTAAATTTGGCCCTAAAACTGAAGCGGCGGTTAAAGCTTGGCAAAAAGCAAATGGATTAACTGCTGATGGTATCGTTGGACCGGGAACTTGGAATAAAATGTTTGGGACACCGACTCAAGAAACTACAATAGTTAAAGAAGATAAAATCATTCCTCAACCTGTTGCTTCAGTTGGAGGATTAAAAATTGATAAATTAAGAGGTCATATACCTGATTCAGTTATCTCACAAATATCTGATACCGCAGCAAAATTTAATATTACAAATAACTTGAGATTGGCTCACTTTTTGGCTCAATGTGGTCATGAATCAGGTGGGTTCAAAGCGGTTAGTGAGAATGTTAACTATTCCGCGGCAGGTCTTAAGGGTATTTTTGGAAAATACTTTCCCGGTAATTTAGCGGAATCATACGCTCGTAACCCACAAAAAATCGCAAGTAGAGTTTATGGTGGAAGAATGGGTAATGGTCCTGAAGCAACTGGAGACGGATATAAATTCCGTGGCCGCGGGTTTATACAATTAACTGGAAAAAATAACTACACTCAGTTCTCCAAATTTATTGGTGAGGATTGTGTTGCTAATCCTGATTTAGTTGCAACCAAATATTCTTTGGCCTCAGCCGCATTCTTCTTCGATTCAAACAAACTTTGGGCGATTTGTGACAAAGGAGCTGATAACGCAACTATAACCGCAGTAACAAAACGAGTTAATGGCGGGGCAATAGGATTGGCTGATAGAATTAAACATTTCAACGAATATTACAAATTACTATCGTAATGCAAGAAGGGCCGGTTATATATAATAGTGAATTTTTACCAAATGTAGAAATTGCCGTTCTATTTGAGGGTAATTTCCAATACGAAGATATGAAACCTTTTTTTGACGAATTTGGATATGGGTTTATGGTACCAGGCGATAATTTAGTTGTTATTGATGGAGAACAATTGCTTGACTCAAGAGGTAATAACCTATTGAAATTCATTGAAGCTCACGAAGTTTCTCATATTGTTATGGGTCACGACGGACCAAGAAGTGACGATGAGGAGTTGGATGCTGACTTAGGATCCTATATCTTATTGGAGAAATATGGATACATTGACGATATTAAAGTATTGTTAAGAGAATTTAAAAATCGTCATGGAGTTAGATTTGACACCTCTTTATTAGAAAGAGTGAAAAAATATTTCACTTAATTCAACTCATTTAATTTTTTTTTGTTTATATTTGCATCATAAAACTTAAAAATATGGAGGCAGTAAACAAACATTATGGAGATGTAAATACATGGATTGAAAAAATCATAGATTCGTGTGATTCACCTAAACAAGAACAGACAATTCAGAATTTAATTAATCAATTCGAGAAGATGTTAGATAACGACTCTAAATTAGATAGTTATTTTCGTCGGACTCTAATTCGTAATCTTGAAATTAGGATTAATAATAAAATTGACGAGTTGTTTTACAAAAAAATTAAAGAACAAGAAAAAGAAGAAAATTATGGATAGGATATACTATAAATTAGAAAGCACGATTAAGGATACATTGAATTTCTTTAAGAATGTATGGAGATTTAGGAAACCTCTCACTAATCACCATTGGTGGGATAATCAGTCATTTTTAGAGTTTTTACAGGTATCCTTAACTCATATGGCAAATAATATTGAGAAATATGGAACTGAGATTGATGGTCCAAGATTTAAAAAAGTTGAAATGATGAGAAGAGCGTCTCAACTAATTAAAAATTATGTTGAGGGTTCATATATTGAAATGGCGGAATCCGAATTAGGTGAATTGATATTACACGATTGGGAATTTGAACCTTCTCCGGATAATCCAAATTGTAGTCAGTTGGTCGATAAAGATACTCCTGAAGAAAGATCACATAACAAAAAAGTGTTCGAAAGGTCTAGTGAGATTGAAGAACAAGAATTGAATGAATTATTATCAATTTTAAAAGGTCAAGACACCACAAAATTTGATAAGGATTTGGATTGGTATAAACAATTTGATGGTTCAGGGTTAAAAAATTGGTGGGATTAAATTAAAAAATATGACAACAATCACAATTATTCTAATTATTCTAATTATTATTGTACCTTTAGCGGTATTATGGGTTAGAGGTATTGATTATATGTTAAATAATCATCCTGACTATAAAGGAAACGATTTATTTGGAGAATTTGATGAAGATGGTTGGGAAACAGAATAAATTGAGGTGCGAGGATATTTAATAATATGAGTGCAGAACAAAGTCAGTTTTCCAACCAACCAAAAAAGATTTTATATTTAATCTCCCAAAAATTAATTTCTGACGATTTTGATGAGGAGTATTCTACAGATACCTATGATAGTAATCACACTATATTAATTGACATATCGCGTATGTTTAGTATCGATGTAGTTGATGATGAGGATGTTCAATTTTTCATAAAATTTATCGAAATTAACAAACAACTTATTTCGGAAATATCTGAAACTAAAGATAGAAGTTTAATAGATAAACTTGTAATACCTATTGCAAAAACTTATGAGATGCTTTACAGCACTCGGGGTACATGTACTTATGAGGTATTTCTTAAACAAGAAATTGACTCTTACGATGAAGACTGGGTTAGAAGAAGTATTTTAAGACAACATGCTGATGGTTATTGGGATACCTATGAAGGTTGGGAAACTAGTAAACCCCAGTATGACAATTATGAAGAGAGTGATTGGTCGATTAATTCAGTCCGTGAATCTAATGAAAACATCCAAGAAAACAATTTCAAGAAAACAACAAAAGTTATTTCCTCAATGGATAAGAAAAGTTTACTTGAATTGAAAAATATTATCGACTCAAGACTTAGACTTCTTTGATTTTAAAGTCTTTTTTGGATCACCGACTAAATCACCTAAGGTTTTTTTCTTTGTAGGACTCATTTCAAATCCTTTTTCCCATTTGTGTTCGACAGATACCGGATTAAATTGATTTATTTTTGAGTCATATTTCCAAATAGAAATACATTCTTCACTCTCATAAGTACGAGTCCATTTTGTTGAGTCTTTAGGGTTAACTTCTTTTGACATAGCGCAAATATACAAAATTTTTTCTTAAAATAACTAATTAATAAAAAACCCCACTCAAAGGTGGGGATTCTCACTTAACCTTCCGGTTCTTGGGTCTTTTTGTTCAATGTGATAAACTTATCAATTGACGCGATTCCGAAACATGCGATGGTTAGAATTTTGAATGAATCAAAAATGAACTCATTAACTAATAATGGTCGTCCCATTGCTCCTGTTACAATGTCTACAATTGCAAATGAGCACATCATAACAAATGACATGAATCCGATGACCGCTTTTTCGTTGATTGAGTTGTGGTCGTTAAACAAATCTTTAAAAAATTTTTTCATAGTATCTTGGTTTTACTATAAATATCTTTTAAAAAGTAAATAGTAAATAGTAAATTAAGGTGACACAAAAGTATTAAAAACCCAATTAGTTAAAAGACCTCTTGGATATTCATCACAAGTTATTCTCCCATCAGGGTATAAAACATTGAAATAATATGTTTGTGGGGTTTTTTGAACGGTTACAATATGTTTACTATAAGTATACATTGTTATTTCATACATGGACTCATAATCCATATAATTCATTCCCATAACTTTATGTATTTCACCATTAATTACAACTTGCCCACAATCTTTAAATTTCCAAACACAAATATTTAGTTTTAATTTACCCACATGTTGAGAAAATCCACTATTAAATGTGAAAAATAAAGATATTATAATTAATAATTTTTTCACACCTAAACTAGTTTGTTATTTTACTAGTTATAATTGCAACTGAGGTCATGACTATAAACCAGACTGCCACCCAAAAATAAGGGTTACGAAATATTTGTTTTAACTTTATCATATATTTTTATTTTAATGATGCAAATATAATAAAAATTATTTTAATATTTATATAAAAATAGCCGACCCATAAAAATGGGACTTTGGGGCCGTTATCGTCATGGTAACACCGGAAAGGGAAGGTTCGCTACCATTCCCTTTCTTTTTTATAACAAATTTCCGTCGATAAAAAAATATAATAACAAAAACAAAAACTTCAATAACTAAAATTGAAAGAAAAATTTCAAGACCGGGTGTTCACTCTAAAAAGAAAAATTCTAAAACTAAAACTTCTAAGAATTATTCGAAACCCTACAACGGGTAGGGTAGTTAATCTATAGTTTTTTTCTTTTTTTTTATTATTATTATCAGTATGGATAATAAAACTAGATTGATTAAATTAATCGAAGAATATCTTAATGGTGTTAAGGGTTATTTGGTGTTTGAGTTTTATGGTGAAGGTTCATCCATAAAAATTAATAGGGTTGATTTTGGTATAACCAAAAATTATGTGTCAATTGACGCTAAAATATTATTGGGCGAGATGATAACTGAAGGGATTCTTGATGAGTCTTTAGCAAGAATACTTATCGAAGATTCAATGGTATTTTTCTTTCCAAATAGTCAAATAAGAACTTGTATTACCTTTGATGTGTAATATTTTATCTTTTAGTTAAAGATTTCATCAACTCAGTGTTCTCTTTTTGTAAGAATTCAACTTTTACCGTTAATTGAGCAACTTTCTCAGTTAAATCCAAGATAGTTTGTCTCATATTATCTTTTTCTAGACTACTTGCAATTAATAACGCTTCTAATTTTGCAATTCTATCTATACAATCGTGACGAATAAAATCATCATCTCTTTCTTTTCTTTCTGCCCTTTTTTCGTAATATCTCCAAGCACTTGCGGAACCTAAAACTGTGATTGCTGTGATTAAAACCGTCCAAAGTGATTCTTGACCCATATGCATTTTTTTTATTAATAAATATATTGTAATTTGAAAAAAAAAATTGTCTTTTGATCGAGATGGAAATAATTATTATTCTTATAGAATAATAATATAATATTAAAAAAATAGTAAAATAAATAAAAATACTAGTCTAGTACTAGTTCTAGGGAATTTTTATACAAAATCCACACAACATTCAAAACCAAGTAGTGATTCTAATAAACTTTCTACATTTCTTTTGTTGGACATTTCTATCCATTTTTCTTCATCAACACCACTTCTACTCAAATTTATAAATAAAGTAAAAGAATCAGAAACCCATTTCCCTGTCTCCTCGTCTAACTTATTTGTAGGTAATATTAGAAACTCTTTAATTGTGACACCACTATAAGATGTGTCCAACCATGATTGAACAATTTTTTTTAATCTAACTTGGTCCATGTCATGTCTGAATTAAGAATCGCTGAATATAAATGTTTTTTATCCCATTTGGTTGGTTCAATCAGAGATAATAGATGCTCGCCATCAGAATCTTCATATAAGTGGTATATTTCCCCAACAATCGGTTCAAATTTATATTTTGACTCATAGACTTCTTGAGTTATTATAAACGATTTTTGGAGGGTTTCTGCTTGTTCCACAAGTTCTTTATACCTCCGGTCAAAAACTTTTTCGACTTTAGATAAACCATTTCGTTTAAATGGGGTTAAATCGACTGGTTTGATAGATGGTGCACCGATATTACTACCATAAGGGAGTAGTCCGGGATTATCAACAAAATTATCAGGTCTTTTAGTCTCCATAAAAAAAAAATGTCCCACAAGTGTGAGACATTAATTATAATATTTTAAAAGTAAAAGTCAAAATTATTGACCTTTAATCATTCCAAGACCGTGTTTAAGAAATTCTTTCGCTCTTGGTGACATATGTTGCATCGCATAAACTTTTTCAATATCTTTAACCAACTCTTCTCCGTGGTCATTTTCTCTGTAAAGCTCAATAATTTTATCCATTGCAGAATTACATTCATTCTTTGTTTCATCAAAATAATTGTAAGGTTTGAACGCTTTCAAGTGGTTCATAATTTCACTTGCCAAGTGTTCACCTCCGTCAGAAACTTTCGGGTGAATTCTAAGCGTCTTTAATAATTCAATTTTATCTACCAATCCATTAACACCGTTAGGTCTAATTTGAACTCCCTCAATATAATCTTCCATTTCATCACCCCCAACTATTTCCTCAAGGGATTTAGTGTTTCCACCATGACAGAATTTTCGGTCATCTTTTTTATTTTCCGATTGTTCTATAAGATAGAGTTTTTTAATCTCTTCTTTTTCTTGTTCTGTAATTATAAATTTTGTTCCCATACTAATAAATATATCACTCAATCATATTTATCAATATGAAAAAACTTTTTACAATTATTTTGATATTACTATTCAGTGTATCAACTTATTCTCAAGACACTATTCGTCTTAAACACACAAATTACACTTCACTTTTTAGTAAGTCTAAACATTACCCGGTAATGGTTGAGTGGTGGATTACAAAATCAATGGTGACATGTCCATCTCCATTAAAAAGAAAGGATAACTTTAAACCTGACCCATTATTAGTTAAGGAAACTGATTTATCTGAAGATTATAAAGGGAGTGGATACGACAGGGGACATATGATGCCAGCTGCGGAGAATTTATGTCAGACACCTCAAGTTCAAGATGAATGTTTTTATTTCTCTAACATGACACCTCAACCTCACACACTAAATGCGGGTTCATGGAAAACTCTCGAGACTATGGAACGAAAATTCGCATCTGAACAAGATAGTGTTCGTGTTTGGTGTGGTAATGTGGGTGAAGTTAAAAAAATTGGTAAGGTTTCGGTTCCATCACATTGTTGGAAAGTAATTTATATTGTGAAGACAAAACAATACCTTGCATATATTTTCCAAAATGCCTCAAACAAGGTTGAGTTGGAAAAATTAAAAGTAACGAAAGAGGATGTTGAAAAACTAACCGGATTTAAATTCTTCTAAAACAATTTTTGAGTATCGTTATACAATTTTTTCATTGTTGTTTCGATAGTGTTAATTTGTCTTTGGTCTTCATCCGAAACTTCAAAACTTTTTGATTTAATTTGCCTAACTTGTTCTTGAAGTTGTTGATATCTTCTTAACATATCCTCGTATAATTTACCCTTTTCTTGTTGTGTTAAATGTTGTGCGCCCATATTGTCTTGTTTTATCTAAAATTAATATATTTTTATTGTATATAAATAGATTATTGTTTTTTTTGTTCTTTCCACTCCAACCAAAATCCAAAAGCCACGATAATGTTCATTCCAAAGGATGCCAAAATTTCGTGAATATCTCTGTATACATTCAAATTTAAATGAACATGTCCAACAACCCAAAATGGGACGGACAAATTAGATGCGACCCATTTAATTGTATATTTTACGAATTCCATGACCATTCAAATCCTATCCAATAATCCCTACCGACCTTCAAATTAGTGTAGTTTTCAATACCTTCAGTTAAATCATCTTTTTGATATCTATCATTTTCAAGTTCTTCACAATTATATTCAATAATAAACAATGGATAATCACCATCATAAGTTGATACTATCTCACTTTTTATATTTTTAACCGGTATGTTGTGAATGTGTTCAAGATTGAGATATGTTTCTATTAATTTTTTAACTTGCTCTTTGGTTTGTTTCATAAATTATTCAACATATTTAACCGGCAAATTAAAAGAAGATATAAACCAATCTTTAAATGGTTCTTTCCACTTATTATTAAACAATAAATTCAATTGTCTTTCATATTCAACCTCAACAACAACTAAAGGACAATTAGATTGGGCGTTTGAACTAAAATAATCACAACCATACCATCTAAAAAAATATTATCACCCTCCTCATAGTCTCCAATATAATATTCAATTAAGTTTGGATCTTCATATGATTCCATTTCTTCAGGGTCATACATCCTAGGATTAGCCCAATTGATTTCATCCACCGAAAATAAATCTTCAATGTAATTAGTTATAAAATTTTCTAATTTTGACTCGGTAATAATATACTTCATATTTTTAAATATGCCGAACCTCTACTAATTTCCCGTTCAACATCCCTTGTTTTAATGCTTTCTCTCTTATCGTGTAACTTTTTACCTCGAGCCAACGCGATTTCAACCTTAATTAACCCCTTTTCATTCAAAAAAACTCGATATGGAACAATTGTGAGTCCCTTAATCAATTCTTTTTGTAATTTAGTTAATTCTCTCCTTTTTAAGAGTATTTTTCGGTCTTGAGTTGATTTATGGGTGTAATTTGTCGGTATTTCCGTTATATTGGCGTTTCTTAAATATAATTCACCATTAATAAAAGTGCAAAAAGATTCTGATAATGATATTTTTCCATCTCGAATTGATTTAACTTCGGAACCCATTAATACAATACCACCAATTTCAGTTCGAATGAACTCGTATTCAAACTTCGCTTTTTTATTTACAATATTAACTTGATTTTTCATTCTGCAAATATAACAAAAAATCCATCGAATTAGATGGATTTTTTTATTTTATGCAATTTGTGTGTCAATAGGTCCGGGTTTCGGTGTTGCACCAGCCAAGTAACCATCAGCAACTTTAGCTAGTAGTTGTCCGGTTCCCCACTTTTTCAAACCTTCCATTCTCGATAGTTCGTAAAGACCAACATCATTTTTCAATCCGTTAAGAATATCAGAATAATAACCTAACTTTATAGTCTCGCAAGTTGCTCTAACACCATCTTCCATTGATTGATAATTCTTGACTTTATGACTATTATAGATGGTGGCTCCCGGTATGTTTTTCGTAGTATTAAATGGATTAAAAGTTGCTTTCCCTCCTTCAGATTGTCTCCAAGCATACATAAAAGACATATTACCCTTTGTTGGTTTAGCACCAAGGCACTTTAAAACTTTTTTATAGAATTCATCGTCTGAAGTGGTTCTATTAGGAATTTTTTCATCTGAAACACCAATATCCGATGTTTTTTCTTTTTCTTTATTTTTTCCGAATATACCTGCCATGTTTAACACATCACTTAACACCTTCGCTAAATCTTGTTCAGTAAGCCTTATCACTCTTTTCATACTTATAAATACTCCAATATAGAGTAAATTAATTAATTTTTAAGAATTGCATACTCACCACAAACAATTACATCCTGATTATTACTTGTTTTCTTGAAAAAAACACAATTATCTTTAATTTCAAACTGATTTGTTTGATAAATTATATTATTTGAGGTTTTTATTTCATATCGACCTTTGGGTTGAATTAATGACACATAACTAATAATTTGATAGGACACAAATATTACAACAATTAAATAAAATAATTTTGGATTTCTTGAGAAGAAATTTGTGATACGACTGAAAAAATTCACCATTTTTGACATAAGTGTCATATACGATTGTGTAAACTTTTCCAAATTTTTCATTTGGTCTTCATCAAAATTAAAGTTGTTTCTATTCATATTTTTGTTTTTTAAATAAAAACCCACCTTTTTGGGTGGGTTTTAAGATTATATAGTTTTGATTGAGTGAATCTTGTCTCCTTGTTGGATTTGGTCGATAATATCAAGACCCTCAACAACTTTTCCAAAACAAGTATGGTTACCATCCAAATGTTGAGTTCCTTGTCTGTTATGACAGATAAAGAATTGGGAACCTCCGGTATTGGACCCAGCGTGAGCCATAGATAACACACCTTTATCGTGAAATTGTTTCGGTGCAGTTACTTCACATTGGATTGTGTAACCCGGACCACCATTACCCAATCCGTTTGGGCATCCTCCTTGAACCACAAAGTTTGGTATTACTCTGTGGAAATTTAATCCGTCATAGAATTTTTTTTCAATTAAACTTTTGAAATTGTTTGTTGTGATTGGTGTTTCGTTGTCATACAACTCACAAATCATATCACCTTTGCTTGTAGAAATTTTTACTTTACTCATAAATCTTATTTTTTTTTCTTAAAAATATAAGGGAAAATTTTTAAGAATCAAATTTAATATCGACCACTTAAGTAAACATATATGACTTCAGGTATCTTGGTGCAAATATGTTTTTTGTCATTACTATCATAACATTCAATATGTGATAATCCTTTGACATATTTTCTCAATTCTCTTGGGCCTTTATTTAACATATCCACAATATACCATCGTGGGTATAATTTATCCGGTTCATATTGTTCACTAATAATTTTCTTGATAAGGGAGACCATCTCGGATTCAGTTAATATTAATTTTCTTTTCATTAGAACGGGGATTTAATATAAATATTATCCCAAATTCAAATTTTCCACAATAACATATCCTATTAATCCTTCAATGTATTCAATAACTTGTTCTTCAGGGACATCATCAATTGGTTTCAAGTTAACTTCACCTAGTGTTGATGACTCAGGAATAACTTTTAAATTCTCCAAAACTTTGAAATTTTTAAGTTCAATTGCATATTTGTCAATAGTATCGTCAAAAACGACATTATAATTTCCCATCAAAATTTTTCTATGTTCATCATAATAATCAGGGTGTAATAACCCTTCCAATGCGGGATACATTGTGATGGTATCTGCTCCACCTCTCATCGAATTTCTATTAATTTGAGCTGAAATTTCAGTGAATTTCTCCAATAATGTTTTATTCCATTTTAATTGTAATCCAACTTCAGGTTCATTATTTTCTTTCCATCCCATGAAGTCCCAAGTAACGATATTTTCCATAATAATATTTTTTTGAATTAAATATAAACAAAAAATACTGAATTTACAAGTGGTTATTTGACATTATTCGTTATTAGATGTATCTTTAAAGAAAAAAAATATGTTATATTTAAATTTTATTTTAACGGTTCTTTGTATTATTCTAATATTATATCCAATTATGATTTTTTATGTCATAAAAAAATATGGTAGCAAATTTATGGAGAAAATTACGAGTAAATTTATACCTAAAATGGGTGGTGGTAATGATATTATGCAATCTATGGATATCCTATCACAAATGTTTAAAAATCCAAATAAGAGGTAATTAAATTACCTCTTTTACCGGATATTTGTGTGAAATTTTAAACCAACCGGTAATAATTTCAAAGAATATTTTCTCAATAAAGGGTTTTCCGAATCTTTTCCATAGTTCGGCCTTTACAACATCAGAGACAAAGATGGTTTCGGTTTTTATATCATATAAAAAAAACTCATTATACCAAGTTTGTTCTGCCTTGTAATAATGTAAGTAAGGGAAACTAAATCTGTCCTCAATAAATTTGATTATTTCTTTTTTCATTACCCAATTCTTTTTGCATCATCAAATGATTGTGTGGAGATAAAATCTTCATTAAGTTGTTTAATAACTCTTTCTATAATTTCATAATCCTTAACACTACCATCTTCTTCGCCTCCAGCCAATTTAATGATTAAAGAAATCCCTCCGGTTAACATTTGGGACATCTCCAATAAAGATAATTTTCGTTGTTCTTTAGGGTAAGTTATTATTACTGAAACATTTTCGTCATTTGGTTTGACGGACACCGTTAATGATAGTTGATTTTCCATATTCATTTAAGTTGTAAATTTCGTGGCGTGACCACATAAACCAAATATACGAAAAAAATATAAATAGAAAAATAAAATAAAGAAACCCCTTACAATATTTCATTATCAATAAATGAGAGAACTCTTTCAACCCCGCTCCAACTTTCATTATCAACCGCATACCTCAACATTTTCCTAACATATTCCATTTTGTTAACAATGGAACCGGATAATTCACCTGATGAATCATCAAGGTCAATATATTCATCATCTTTTAAGTTTTTTTCCAAACTTTTGATGTTATCATAACCATATACTCGGTCATTTTCATTTATAACTCGTTTAACAATTCTTGTTAAATCATTCTCTGTTAATTTTACAATTTTTTTCATATCTTATAAATATATTAAAATCTTCCAGCGCCCTTATAACTTTTACTATAGCGATGTTCATTTAGGTCACTTACTTTCACCCCTTCTCTCTTATTGGATGAATGCACAAATTTATTATTTCCAATGTAAATTCCACAATGCCATCTTGATGGTGATGTTTTACTATTAAAAAATACTATATCACCTATTTCTAAACTATCTTTGGTTGTTCGTTTTGTTTGGTTCCATTGTTTCCACGCAACATCATCCAATTGTTTATCATAAACATCTTTATATAATCGTTTGGTGAATTGAGAACAATCAATTCCTGATTTAGAACGACCACCTAAACGATAAGGGGTTCCTTTCCATTCATTGATAAAACTATCCAATGTTGTTTGACCAAAAGAAATATTGGTAACTAAAATTAATATTAAAAATAATTTCATATTAATTATAAATATATTGGGATATAAAAAAAAGGGATGGGGATTACCTCGAACGAAGTGAGACCGGGTCGGTATACGAATATCCCCCCAATCAAATCGTAAATTAAGATGTGACGTAATTGACAGGTAAATTAAACTTATCTTGAAACCATTGTTTCATAACATCCTTCCAATGAAAATCAAATAAATCGTTAAATAATAAATAATCATCACTATGAGTCTCAAGTGTTGGTGAATTTTTTATCATGAATTGATTAGATGGGTCATCGGTAAAATATTCGGGTTTAAAATAGGTAAAAAATCTTTTACCGGTTTCATCCTCAAAATCAATTAACCCTTCAAAATATTCATCACCATCGTGTGTTATTATTTCGATATTATCTAAATCATAATGAGAATTTATGTAATTATATATAAAATTATTTAACTTATCTTGGGAAATTACATATTGGTTTTTTGATTCGGTAAGTTTTCCTTTAAGACACATTTTACTATATCGTTTGTATATGTTATCACCAAAAGTATCGACAAAATAGTTATACAGGGTATCTTTATCTTTTGGGGTTAATCCAAATTCATATTCATCTTCCAACCAATACATAATGTTTTGAACTAACATATCACAGACTTCTGAAACAAATTCGGATGCTGGAGATATATTACACGGATAACCAATTTCATAATCAATAATATTGGTTATCTCTTGACTAAGAGATAAATTTGATAATCTTCTACGAATTTGAGGGGATAAGGTCTCTAATATTTGTTTTTCACTTCCCATATCAATAAATATCCCGTAAACCAGTTGATTACATGGTATTAATTTGGTAGTCTATTGATAACGGAATACCTCCCGTGTTTCGAACTAACAATTGTTTTAAATCGAAAACTATCGCATCAAATTCAGTTTTTGGGTTTGGGACCGAACAATTGATGGTTAATTTAATATACAATGATGATGTTACATTATGTGGTGTTCCATCCATCTTGGTTGGACTTGAAGACATCATTTTAACCTCATCAACTTTAATATTATCAATTACTTCACTATCTATACAAGTGTCATAACTAATACCATCAGGTAATCTTAAAAAATCGAAAGAGTCGCAACCCGCTTTAATATTATCAAACTCATTGGTTATCATTTCTTGGAATAACTCGGTTTTACTTTTCCTTTCCTCAAATATTCTTTGGTATTGGGACTCGGTTATTATAATCTTCTTCATATATCAATAAATATAAGAAGTTAATTAAATCTACAAAGAAATGATGTGTGGGATGGATTCAACCGCAGGATAAAAATACTCTCCATATCCGGGAAAAGAAAGTTCAAATGAAAGTCTTTCAGAGTTAAATGAAGTTATAACACCTTGAATTTTATTCTTGGTTAAATGTTTCATTATTTCAGTTAAACTATTGTCTTCAAAATTGAACGCAACCATTTGTTCTCCAATATACTCATTAAAATAGAAATCCATAAATTATTAATTTTAAGCAAATATAATAATTTATTTTTTAATACCTTAATTTATTTACTTTTTTATATTCATCCAAGGACTTTTTCAAGTTTACAATACATTCTCGATAATCAATCTCATCATTGAGTCCAAACCTCTTATTTTCCTCTTCTTCTTTGAAGAAAACTTTCAAAGATTCTTCGATGGTTGATAAGATGTCCAAATAAACATATTCCTTATCTCGAGATTTTTTTAATTGATATTTTAATTCAATAATTTCGTCCTCCAATAAGTCAATTTTTTCTGTTAATTCCATTTTAACCGTTATATTCTCTATATTTTTCTCTAATATAATCTTCGAAAGCGTCGTCAATGAAATCCATTAACTCGTCTCGGTCTATTTCATCCCAACTCAAATTTTGTCTATTACCTAAAAAAACATTTCTAAACACCAAATCCTTTATATCTGAATAAAATTCATCTTCATCGTAATAAACAGATAGGTCACCATCGATTAACCCGTCAATTAAATTTTTAATGTCTTCATATCTACGCTTATATCGTAGTCTGTCGTATTGTTGTTCGGTTATTACATATCTCATACTCATAAGTATTCATATTATTAAAAATCCCCTCACATTGGAGGGGATTTTTTTATTTTTTCTTATAGTTGTATTTATGACATTCAATCCATTTTTTATATCTCTTTCTACCTAAAATTTCCAAAACTTTATTGAGATATATTTTCTCACAATCTTTTATTTTACCACAAACATCTTTTCTCTCTATGTGTAGTTTAATTTTTTCTTTAACTTGTCCATTTAAATGAATCATCTTATTAATCCAAGATTTTTCCAAAAAAGACATTTTTTCTTTATACTGAGATTCAGTTAGTAATCTCATTCTTAATGAATCCGCCAATTTACCTTTTTCTATCTGCCAATTATTATAATGAAACGCTTTTTGTGATTTAGACCAAGATTCAATTTCTCTATGAATACGAGCAATAATTTCTTTATTGGTTTTTTGACATTCTAATTTAGCAATATGAGCTTTACGCAATAATTCTTTTTCAGATTTGCTTACCTCAAAAGTTTTAACACAAGAATCAATCTTTTCGTTTCCTCTTGCAACAATCATAGTAAATGGGTCATAGTCCAAAAATAAAGGATAATCCAATATTTTAACATCTGTTGATGGTGTTACATCATCAATTAAAGGGTTTTCAAAAATGTAAGAATTCATAGAATCAACCACAGCAGTTGGTTCTTCATCTGCCAGAAGATTTACAATGGTATCTAATTGAAGTGGTTCTTTTTCACAACTAATAAATGTTGTTGTTGCAACCAAAATTAATAATAATATTTTTTTCATATTTTTTTGTTTTTTATAAATATCTATTGTTTAATTAAATTTAATATTCACATAAAATATAATCAATATATTGCCAAAGTCAAGTTTCTAAAAATGGGTGATATTAAAAAACCCCTCACATTGGAGGGGATTCACTTATTTCTTTTTGTTTTCTTCTTCCTTAACCAATGGTTTCGAGTCACCAAGTTTAGAATTCAATAATTTTGAGAAATTTTCGGTCATAACCTTCATTCCTCCTGTATGTTGTTCTCGGATTGAATTTTTTTCTTCTTCCGTCAAGTTGTTTAAAATGTGTTTCATAATAATATTTTAATAATAATAAATATCTCAATAATGATAAAAACTACCTACTGGTTAATTCACCCATAATTGCGGGAACCATATCTTTAAACAAAGAGATTTTCTTTTTGTGAAGTTCAATCATCTCACGAATATTCTCAACAAGTTTATTAACCTTATCATACTCATCAGGAGTTAATAGAAATACTTCACGAGGTCTATTATTATAATCATTTCCGGTTAATGGTTTGGTAAATTCAATCAAACCAAAGTTTTTTCCCTCCTCTCGGTTGAAATAATATGGTGTAAGTCCTTCAGATTTGAATCTCATCAAATCCATACTTTTTATATTACTATCAATTAGTCGTCTTTCTTTTTTCATATATTAATTTTTATAAATCTCAACTTTAGAATACTTTCCGTTATTATCCAATAGTTCATTACATTCCAAAATTCCACCTTTGAACATTATCTCATCCATAATTTCCCAATAGTCATCTGGCGTCTCAACATCGGATAAAGTATATTTGAAGTCTTGAATTGTTGGAACTTCTTCAGATTCAAATTCATACGAACATATTCCACCTTTATATTCGTCAACGCTAAACCAAACATCATTCTCTTCGGTCGGGAATGCTCCATACGAATTGTCACCATAAACATTCTCAATATCCTCAATATTAAATGTTAAAATCATTTGACCATTTTCATTTAATACTTCAAAAAATAGATTTTCATTTTTGAATGGTTTGTTGATGCTTAACAAATCTCCATCGTAAATATCCATAACGATAACTTCCTCAACATCATAACGAACATCCGTCACATCTTCGGTTTCACTTTCAACCATAAGGTCTTCAATTTGTTTTGTTTGTTCTTTGGTGATGGTTTTTCCAATAAATTCCGCGGACCAACCATAAACATTCAATGTGTAATTCATATTTTATAATTTTATAATGCAAATATAAGATATTTTTTTTTAAATGGGTGTTAACAATCTTCTTGGGAATCGATATAATATCGGAATATATCATCTTTCATATATTCTTTAACATAATCGATAATCTCATCAGGTTGGAGTTCGTTAATGTTCATTACACTTAAATAAGTTTCCAAATCATAAATTACACCATCAAAAAAATGAGATTCGTTTGAATAATCACAAGGGTTCATACCATTCAACACAACATTAAATAAATTATTTAGTTGTGACAACCTTCTCCTTAATGATATGTTCTGCTCTTCAGTTATAATATATTTCATATTCAATAAATTATTTATTTGATTCCCAATATTCTTTGATGTGTTCGTAAAATGCGCTACGAATATATTGTTTTATTTGATTTCTGAATATAATATACTTGTCACCATCCAAATTAGATTCGTTGGCCATCTCAACCGCAACATTATCGGAGATGTTTAAAATTAGGCCCTCTAAAGATATATAATATAAATCATTTTGAAGTTTGGCAATCATTAGTTGATTATCAATTCTATGTTTAATATCAGAATCTCTTCTGAGTAATCTATATTGGTTTTCAGTTATAATATATTTCATATTCAATAAATACTACGGATTTGATAAAGGGGTTGGGTTCAGGGCATAAAAAACCCCTCACTATGGAGGGGTTAATATTTTAGATATCCCATATATTGGATTCCGTTAATCTTATAACTTTTTTCATATTACCAAAATTTCATTTTTTTAAATCCTCTGTCTATTTCTTTACCAGCATTATTTAATGCATCTTGAGCGGCTCTTGCTTGTCTATCTAATTCTTCTTGAGCGGCTCTTGCTTGTCTGTCAAATTCTTCTTGAGCTGCTCTTGCTTGTCTATCAAATTCTTCTTGAGCCGCTCTTGCTTGTCTGTCAAATTCTTCCTGAACCTCTCTTGCAAGTCTATCAGTTTCTCTTTGTGCAGCTTCTTTAGTTTCTCTTTCTACTCTCTCAAATTCTCTTTGAGTTGATTCAGCTAATGCTTGTGCTACCGCGGATGCTTTCTCCGCTTCTTCAGCCGCCAATCTAGCGTCTTCAGCTATTTGGTTTGTATCAACGCTTACACTTAAATCAACTTCAACTCCAAGTAAAAGTGCCACATCACCACTAACACCTATTGTTGCAACACCATCTGTAAAAGTGGCTTCACCCCCACCACCAATAGCAACTTGTTCTCCAACAGATACACCTGCTCCTGCGGTAACTGAACCTTCTCTTAAATCTAATGTTCCTTCTCCATCAACACCCACTGCCGAACCTGATGATAAACTTCCATTAGCAACTACTCCTTCATCCCCGGCTCTTACTTCAAGACTAGCCTCATTTCCTGTTTTAGCATAAGCATCCACACTACCACCAACTCCAAAACCTTCAGCGCCAGCTTCCGCTTCTACTTTAATGTGAGCTTCAGTGGTATCTGAATAATTTGCCTCTACATAAACATTGTTACCATCTAATCCTCCTTCAACTGATGCTTCTGTTCCAGTTTTAACAGATGCTTCAATACTTGCGGAAGCATTCTCATTTCCTACTTCTACACCCGCAGATGCGGTAATTGTGTTATCAAATGATGCCCCTCCATAATTTTCATCTGAGTGACTTTCAATTGTTTGATTGTTTTCTAAATTTGTGTTTGTTTTCATAATTTATTTATTTTTTAATTCGTTTAATGATTCTTCTACATATTTGTCTCTTTGGTCTTGTAAATATTTTATTCTTTCCAACAAATCTTCTCTATTTTCTTTTGTGATTTGTTCTGTATGAGTTTCACTTTCTTCATACAGTTTTTGCCAATAGGCAACTCTTTCTTCCATTAATCTACCTTGATACCAAATAATACCCACCATCACTATAATAGTAAAAGATTGTTCTTTAAGTTTAGATAAAAATGTGTCCGCAAATCCTGTAACTGGGTTTTCTTGTTTCATTTTATAATAATTTTCATATTCAATAAATAGTGTGGGATTGAAAAAGAGATTGGGTTCCGGGCATAAAAAAACCCCTCGATAATGGAGGGGCAATATTATTCAATATTTAAAATATGTTTAAGGTATGGTTCAATATGTTGTCTTGAATTTGAACTATAAGTTTTATTGTTATTTTTTACATATGATACAAAATCATCATAATATTTCTGATTATATTCATGTTTTGGATGATTTATAGACCAGGGTATTCTTATTAACTTAATTCCATTTTTTTCACAATAGTCATTTTTTATTTTGTCATATTTTTGATTCTTGTCAAATCCGGATTCTCCTCTCATTGAGCTTATCGGTTTAAAATGTTGTTCTCCATCAAATTCAATAATAATGTTTTTATCTGGTATAAAAAAATCATATTTTAACTCATAACAAAACCCTTTTTTATTGGGAAGACCAGTACAATCTTTAAATCTATTATTTGGTATATAATTAATATTATATTTTTTTAATACTTCATTTATTGATTTTTCCCCTTTTGATTCAGAACATTTAGGACAACCTTTACCTTTTAGATGGTCATTAGGTCTTTGAGGAAAATCACCATGTATTGGACAGGTTATTATAACGGGGGTTTGATTATTTTTATAATCAACCTTATCGTAATTAAACTTATCATCATGAACTTTCTCAGCTTTATTAATAAATTCTTGGGTTGTTGATTTTTGGGTTCGACCACATTTAGGACAACCTCTATTATTTAAATGGTCACTAGGTTTTTGAAGAAAATCTCCGTGTATTGGGCAAGTTATTGTAATGGGAAGTTTGGAACTTTTATAATCAACCTTATCGTAATTATACCTATCTCCGTGTATATTTTTGGCCTTATTGATAAATTCTTGAGTTGTTAGTTTTTTATCTTCTAATATAACTCTCTTTAACTGGCTCTCGTTAATTATTATCTTCATATTCAATAAATACTACAGATTTGATAAAGAAGATGGGTTCCGGCATAAAAAAACCCCTCGATAAAGGAGGGGGGGGGAATTCAATTATAGAATACTATCAATTTCTCTTTTATATTCTTCTATCGGTTTGCTACCTTCAATTTTTTTAACCATTTTCCCGTTTTTAAAAATCATAATAACAGGGATACTACTTATTTTATATTTATCTCTTGTTTTCTTTTCAACATCAATATCCAATTTACCCATCTCAAATTTATCACCGTATTCACGTTTGATTTCAGTTAAGGTCTTTGCCGCCATTCTACAAGGCCCACACCATACGGCACTAAAATCGACAATAAATGGAACCGTTGATTTCAGAACCAAAGAATCGAAATTATTATCTGTCACCTCAGAAAACAAACTCTGGCTTTTGTCTGGATTCATAACGTCACCAACCTTTTTGGATAAATCTCTTTTTCCTAATTTTGTATATCCCATATCAGTATCGATGATACATTTTTTGGGATTGTTTTTTTCACAAAAATATCTTTGAGGTGCCTTACTTTTGGGTGAAAAAAATTTCTCATTATAAACCATTTTTGTTTCACCCACCATTCCTTCAAGAACTTTATTTGTATAGGACAAAATTTTCATCTTGAATAAATCACTGCTCAAGGTGTCAGCATTAATTCTTAATATATCCTCTTCAGGAAACACAGGAAAAAACTCATAGGTTTGTCCTGAGACAAGTTCCATATAACCATTGTCGTCTTTTTGTTCCTTAATTACTTTTTTAACCAATCTAACCAAATCAGATTCTGTAATAATATATTTCATATCAATAAATATGTTGGGTTTTCAAAAAAAGGGGTTGGGGTTTCCATCGAACGAAGTGAGTCCGGTTCCGGAGATAGATACGAATATCCTTATATATTAAAGAGGGGGGTCATGTTCTTAAATCGGGAGGTGGTGCACTTATTTCCCATAGGTGGTGTTCTTAAATCAGGAGGTGGTGTACTTAAATAAAAAACCCCTCGATAAAGGGAGGGGGAAATTAAACTTTATTTTCGCAATTGTTATTATAATAATCTTTTATTCTTTCACCATATTTCATATCAATATAATGGACCATATCATAATATGTTCTTTCCCATTCTTTTGAATTATCGTCCATATTACCAAAATAGTTATAATACATTGATTCAATTGCTGCCTCACCTACCACATCCAATAACTCTTCACCACTTTCATATCTACATATGTTATCTGGTCTATAAATTGTACTTAATCTATATTCAACCTCATAATCCAACATACTTAACACTCGTCTAAGTTTGAGAGATGATTTAATTTCTTCTTTAAGGACTTTTCTTATGGTATCTTGTAGATTCATATTCAATAAATACTATGGGATTCAAAAAAAGGGCTGGGATTCCATCGAACGAAGTGAGTATCCGGACGAACAGCGGTATACGAATAACAACATAAAAAAACCCCTCGATAATGGAGGGGTTATATATACATTTTAGAATTTAACTTTTGTCTTAATGGCATTTAATCCACTACCTTTAGCTTCAACCCATTTGTTCTGACCTTTTAAACTATAATAATATTTTCCATTAGAAAGTTTATAGTCATATGTCTTATCATTAGTTGTATTTATTTTTTCTTGTTGATTAGATTGGGGGGTCATTGCTTGTTTAAGTTTGTCTAACTCTTTTGTTGTAACCTCACCTTCATCAGCACCATCTTCAGAACAATACCCATCCCCCTTCTTACATATCCATACAGTAATACCCTTTTCCTCCATGAATCTTTTGAATGTGTCATTATAATCCTTATCGGTCCAACTACCCGTTGTTGCTGCATTCAATTTAATTTTATAGTATGAATTTAAAAATGATGCCGTTTTTTTAGTATCTTGACCTTTAAGTGATTGTAATCCTTCAGGAGTTAACTTTTCCCCAACCTTTTCATATAATCCCATTATATGTTTTTTCTCTTCTTCAGAAATTATAAATCTTTTCATATTTCAATTTTATATATAAATACATTGGATTATGAAAAAAGGGGCTGGGGTTTCCATCGAACGAAGTGAGTCCGGACGAACATCAGTATACGAATAACCCCAACCATTCAAAGCGGGGGGAGATTCAATACTATTTAACCATATCATATTTAAATTGGATATTGTATTCACATTGATGTTCAAATATCAAATATCTTTCAACCATATCGACATAGTTTTTCGGGACATCCACATAAGAAAAATACTTTATCTTTTTTCTTCTATCAAGAGTAACTTTATTATCCAAGTCATCATATGGATTTGGCACTTCAACAAATAAATGTCTATTCAATCTTTGTCTTATAGAAGATACGGATTTACCAATATATAATATTTCTTTATTCTCACCATATAGAAAATAAACCCCAATCTGCTTATGAATTGGTAAGTTATCCCAATTGACCTCCAATATTCCTGAAAAATTATCAATTGTATATTTTATTTCTTTACCGAGCATAATATCATTTTTTATAATAAAACAAAGATACAGAAAATATTTTTAATAGGTCTTATTTTCTGAAAATTTTTCCAAAAATTTTTTTTCACCATATAGGGTCATTTCAGAAATGGGGGTCGTGTTTTGGAAGATTCGTTGAAGGGATATTTTGTTTACAATAACCTGTTTACTATAAACGAATTACTCCCACGCCTTCGGGACTATAATAAGGGAGGGGGAAAAATAGACCATTTTTTTCCCAAAATTTTATTTCCCGTTATATAGGGGATTATCCCCCCATATCTGACAAAATGACATATATAAGGGGGGATACCAGGGGGTAGGGGGGCCTATACCCCATACCAAAGGGGGAGGAGGGGACATATTGTCATATAAAGTTATCAACACCCCCCTCCCGGTTATCCACATCTTATTAACAGACAAATTGTCAGGGGCCATTTAAATAACTCGCCGTATATTTGTGGTATGATTAGAACGAACACGAACTTAGAGAGATTAACACATAAGGACATCAGAAAGAT
>Ga0181357_1000021_pt1 | contig 41211 bp, 42 predicted proteins | sample Fa13VDMM110DN_FD_130094 | JGI IMG/M metagenome (GOLD analysis project Ga0181357, IMG submission 130094) | Freshwater viral communities from Lake Michigan, USA - Fa13.VD.MM110.D.N | ecosystem: Environmental > Aquatic > Freshwater > Lake | place: USA: Michigan | collected 2013-09-24 | reverse complement strand
GCATCAAAATAAGGATCAAACATGACTTACACCGTTGGCAGCTTAATTCAAGCAGCGGATTACAATGGCTTTGTTAGCTTAAACGTTGGGGCTAACGTTAACAACGTTTGGGCAACTGGTGCTACTAACAGTGGATATGGGCAATCTGCACTGTCGAATGTGGCAGCAGCAGTTACCGTGACAGCCACACAATGGGCCGGCCTGGTTAATAACATCCAATCAATGGCCAGTCATACTGGTGCCACAACTACTGCAAGAACAGCACCTGCGGCTGGCAACACTATTACGGTATTATCGGCAGTAAATACTGATCTTACCACAATAACAGCAAACCGTGCAAACGCAGCAGCAAGTGGCACACAGTTCGGTACATTTACTGGTAATATAAGTAAAACCTCAGTAACAGGTTCTGGGTCAACTGCCTGGACAATTACATTTACTCATACAATTACCTGGGCCAGCGCCGATGCTGCACGTTATTTCTTCAATGCCGGTGGTATTGTTAGATGGCAGACAAAAAAGACTGCTGATACTACAGCATCTGATACTGAATGGAATGACTTGGCAAATACGCTAGTTGGTAATATTAATATCACCGGCGGCGGCACAGCAAGTATTGCTGGTACAAACTATACAGGTACCACCAAAGTTGGCGGAACAGGAACTCCAACAACATTATTAACCGCAACTGGCTGGTACCAGTTACTCACCACCGATACACTCATTTACAAGCAATTTGCTGATACTTCACCTTATACTGGTTCATTCATTCAGATAAATGCCAAAACAGCCGGAACAGGTACGCAGTTGGTATTAACAACTGTCTGGTCCGACCCGGGTGGTTCGGGAGCTGGATCGTCTGACAATATCTCCGGCGGCACCGCAGTAACAAGTCCAGCTACCACATTTGGTGCAGCTACTGCGCCAACTACGTTAGTTACCTATCTCCCACCAAGTTCCACTTACCTTACTACAGCAAGTTGGGGCACACCAACTATTGCTGCCACAGTGGTGTAAAGGAAAAATTAACATAGTAAAGGGCCAACAAGGCCCTTTACTTTCTTATAAATGGCCACTCTTGTTATACCAATTGCTAATCAATTTTCATATACTGCAATCCCACGAAACAAACAATTAAAGTTAGATATACCACATTCCTGTGACATACCTAACAAAACATTGCTAGTGGATTGGAAAGGTGATTGTTTTATTTGTGAGTGCGAAGCATGGTTACCGATAAGTGTGGGTAAAATTACAGACTTTACAACATTAGAGCAAGTATGGACTAGTCCCACTGCGTTAGAATTACAACAAGATATAGCAAGTAAAAAATTCTCATACTGTGCTGTTTCTCGCTGCGGCATAACCAATGGCAATATTAGTCGGCCCATTTACACTATATCAATTAACATAGATGAAAGCTGCAATCTTCGTTGCCCTAGTTGCAGACGCGATGCAAAAATGATCACAAGTGGACCTGACTATGATATAAAAATAGTACAGGTTAATCATTTAGTAACACTATTAGAAAACTTTGACCATCCGTGCAGAATTATCATGAGCGGTAATGGCGACCCTCTGGCTAGTTCTATACTACGTCCGTTGATACATCGATTTAAGCCTAAAAAAGATCAACATATAAAACTGTTTACTAACGGGCTCTTGATAAGAAAACAAATTGTAGACAGTAGCATACGTGATCGTATCACCGAATATCTAATCAGCATCGATGCTGGTAGCAAAGAAGTATACGAAAAAGTTAGACTTGGCGGTAAATGGGAACAATTACTTGATAACTTTGATTACCTTAAAGAGCAAACCCAAACTAACAAAATATCAGTTGCCTTAACTCTTGTAATCCAACGCGACAATTACTTTGATATACAAAATTTTTGTCGAGTATGTGTCGATTACGGATTTTTGGGGGGGATCACAAAACTCGAAGATTGGGCTTCTTGGGATAATTATGCCGATCATGATGTTATTGGCAATGTTGAGCATTCGGAGCACAATGCTGCTATGGAATGCCTTAAGAAAACATATAACGAATTTAAAAATCGAATAAGTTTTGGTGTAGGTTTAGTACAAGCAATCCAAGGGTAAACGGACAATTTAGTACTTTACTTTTGTCTAGTAGTTCTGTATAATAGTCACTATATGGATACTGATCAACTTATCGCTCATTCACGAGCACGATTTGACCACGAGTCTGCTCGTCGGTTACTTAACGAAAAGTACACAGCCAAGATGCTGTTTGCTCATGCAGGTGGCATGTGGCGTGCTGGTCCAGAATTGCTAACGTTGTTGCAGGCCTGTACCGAACAAGATGTAGTATTGCTAGATCTGTATAACACACCAATTCGAGTGCACACGATAGATCTGCAACTGCTGGCCCACGGCCGTTGGCAAGAACAAATGAACGCCTGGTTAGTGGAGTTTGAACAAATTAGCAAACAAAGATGACAACTGGTGCATTAATTTTTGCATTTAACAATTCAGAAATTGACTATTTGGCCATGGCTGCTTGGTCAGCCGAGAGAATTCGCCGTCACTTGAATATTCCTGTTGCAGTAGTAACCGACAGTACAGAGCGCGTAGATGCATTTGACAAAGTAATTCACGCTGTGCCAGACGGATCAAGCATACGGCACTTTACTGATTTTGGTAACAATGTTGCATGGCACAACGCCAACCGCACTACTGCATATGAACTAACACCTTGGGATCAAACCCTGGTACTAGATGCTGATTATGTAGTTGCCAGCACACAACTTGCATACACATTGCAAGCGCGGCAAGACTTCTTTTGTCACCGTCTGGCATATGATGTTACCGGGTTACAAACATTTGATGATCTAAACTACTTTGGACGCAACCGTATGCCAATGCATTGGGCCACGGTCATGATGTTTAGACGCAGCACCACAGCCGAGTTAATTTTTGGAAGTATGCAAATGGTCCGAGACAATTGGAAACATTACTGCAATCTTTACGGCAACCCACGCAGCACTTACCGTAACGATCATGCACTGAGCATAGCACTTAACATAGTCAATGGGCATGTGTTACATCAGCCTGATATTGCCTGGTCCTTGGCTAGTGTAACTCCGGAGCATGAACTGGTACAGACTGATACGGACCATTTTAGAGTTAACTATCAAACCGCACAATCGCAGCGAAAGTGGACAGAGCTCAAAGATCAAGACTTCCATGCCATGGGCAAGCGCACTCTTATGGATATTGTTGCCCATGCTTGAAGAACGCGGATACTTAATCCCTGCAGTCAACACAGCCACAGTTAACTATATAAATTGTGCTAGGCATCTAGCCCGAAGCATACACCAATTACATCCAAGGGCTCGTGTGTGCTTGTTGACTGACACAGCAGTTGAGGAACCCGACTTTGACATTGTAAGAACACTGCCGGCTGGTGACCTGGGTGGGTTTGCTAACGATTGGCAAGTGTTCAGGGCTAGTCCGTTCCGTCAGACTATCAAGTTAGAAGCTGACATGATTGCAGCTTCTCCTATTGACCATTGGTGGACACTGTTTGAACACCGTGATGTTGTTGTTAGTCAAGGTGCTAGAGATTTTTATGATCAGCCTGCTACCAGCCGCCGCTATCGCAAACTGTTTGATGACAATAACCTACCCGATGTATACAATGCCATAACTTACTGGCGGTTAAGCACAATCGCACAGGAGTTCTTTGAATGGGTTCGACAAATATTTGAAAACTGGCCACAGTACCGAACCTTGCTCAAGTTTCCCGATGAGGCTGCCACAACCGATGTTGTGTACGCAATGGCTGCACAGATCATGGGACCCGAGCGTGTGACATTACCCCCGGGAGTTGGTCCTAAAATTACACATATGAAACGATATATAAATCCTATTCATACCGACGACTGGACCCGGGAACTGGTCTGGGAACACACCGATCCTGGCGTTCGAATTAACACAGTTGCACAATGGGGCATGTTTCACTATCATGTTAAGAATTGGCTATGAGTAACGAAACCACAGACAACTTTTGGGCTGCTTGGGCTGCTTGGGATCGCACCGAACCCGCTCCGGTGTTTTATAGACTGTATTATGACGATTCGGGCATGCCAATTGTGTACAGCATGGAGGATTTGCCAGGTAACTATATTGAGATTAATCATGCTACCTATGCAACACAATCTTATCATGTGCGTGTTGTGAATCAAAAATTGGTGGTGGTAGAGGCTAGAACCTCAGCAACTGCCAAGTTGGCTCCCGATGCTAAAAACGGCACACCTTGTGCGCCCGGTGATGTTAGCGTTGTAGTATCGGCCCTAGCGCCACATATCAAATGGACAAAGAAATATGAAAGTTGATGTAGCAGAGTTAGATGTAGTTTATCTAAGCTATGATGAACCGCAAAAGGAAGAGTTCTGGATCAAGATTCGGAATATGGTGCCCTGGGCACGCCGTGTAGACGGAGTCAAGGGCAGCGATGCCGCTCACAAGGCAGCAGCAGCAGCAAGTGATACTGAACGATTTATCCTGATTGACGGGGACAACATGCCGGATCCTGCATTCTTTAATCAAACACTGGAGTTGCCCACAGAAGATTACCAAAACGCAGTGTTCCGTTGGCGTGCCCGCAATCACATCAATGGACTCATGTATGGCAACGGGGGCATGAGTTCCTGGACACGCACCTTTGTACGTAACATGCGTACCCATGAGGCCACGGATGGACGCACAGAAACACAAGTAGAGTTTTGTTTTGATCCACTATACTGGTCCATGCATGACTGCTTCTCTACCACGTACCCTAATGGATCTGCACAGCAAGCCTGGCGCGCCGGGTTTAGAGAAGGTGTTAAGATGTGTCTGGACAAAGGACGCAAGCCCACACTAAGCGAGTTTAGGGATCGTGTACACCAACGTAACCTTGACAACCTTACTGTATGGCAAAACGTCGGGCAGGATATTGAACACGGCAACTGGGCCATTGCTGGCGCCCGATTGGGCACATTCAAGACCATGCTAAGTGAATGGGACCATACTGAAGTGCAGTCGTTCGACGTCCTTGAGCAACTATGGAAAGAAATTTCTAAACAAGGCGCCCATGACATAATCACCTCTACTGCGGTAGCACTTAACACACAACTGGGACTCCCAGTTAATGTATTTGACGCAGATCAAAGTAGATTCTTCAAGCACCACTACCGCAGCAATTGGCACAGTCGTGGTGTTATGGTACGAGAGATTGATGTTATACGGCAGCAAGAGGGATGGTAATACCTAGTTTCAGAATTGGTGCAACTAGTGATCGTTTTTGGAATCTCACTGAGTTTGTGCAGTTCCTGGCGCAACATCAAGGCCAAGCAATTGAGTTAGGAGTAGATCCCGAAGCAATTTGTTTGGAAAATCTAGGCGTATACACACTGTTAGATGCGTTTGAGTTCGAGTCTGTTTGTATTAAGACATGGAACCCGTTAGAACAACATCAGAAATATAATATACAGTTTAATGGTCCTAACTTTTGGATTCAAAATACATATGAAATAAACCCTGAATTACACACATGGGATTTAAGCAAGAGATTTCTTTGTTTCTATCATAGACCTACAGCTGGGAGAATAGGATTAGCTAGCTATGTATGGAAAAACTGTTTCGCCCAGTCGCTAGTACATTTTTCTGCCACGATTGATCCTAATAATTTAATACAGTTTGAATTAGACAAGCTGTTGACCTACGATGTACAGCAAGCCTCGGCGGCCGGCGAGATGATACAGCATTTACCACTGCTACAAAATAGTTCTGCGGGATATACAGCCACAGCAGGCTACTACTACGATGATCCATTAACTAGCATGTATAAGCATACGCTAGTAGATATAGTAGTGGAATCTCATATTGCAGGCCGGACTTTTTTCCCTACAGAAAAAACAGTAAGACCTATGTTATTAAAGAAACCATTTATTATATTTGGATCTAAGGATTACTTGGCATACTTGCGACAACTGGGATTCAGAACGTTTGGTGATTTTTGGGACGAAGAGTATGATGGATTCTCCGGCGGAGACAGATTAAAAAAGATTTTCGATCTAATAGATATGCTATCACAAAAAACAACAGTTGAGCTAGAAGCAATGTACTGGGATATGCAGTACTCATTGGATCACAACTATAATTTGCTCCAACAACACACTTATCAAACAACAATAACACAATTATGATCGCAGCAAACAAAAGCATATTTTTAAATTCGGCCGAACAAATGAAAGAGAATTTGGGCCCTGCACTGTGTCTGGCCAAGTGGAAACAAGTCAGTTTACACTTACCCACAGGACTGAACAACAGTTGCTACCATCCGCCGCTGCATCAAATTGATCCAGCTGAAATAAAACTTAATCCTTCGGCACTGCATAACACTGCACACAAAAAAACACAAAGAAAGATGATGCTGCGCGGGGAGAAACCTGCCGAATGTCAATACTGTTGGAACATGGAAGATCAGGGCAAGCTTAGTGATAGACACTACCGTAGTGGGGAACCCTGGGCAGCAGCGGACTTTGATAAGATAAAGAACAGCACCGGCGACGAGGATGATGTAGTTCCTAGCTATGTAGAAGTCAACTTCAACCATGCTTGCAATTTAAAATGCAGCTATTGTAGCCCGCAATTCAGCAGTAGTTGGCAAGCCGAAGTTGATCAACACGGTGCTTACCCTACCAAAACTCCACACAATGCGCCTGACCACTTTACAGGGTCAAGACGTGTTATCCCTGTGCGCGAAGCCAACCCGTATGTGGATGCGTTCTGGGACTGGTGGCCTGAACTGTATCCACAGCTGGAACACTTTAGGATGACTGGCGGGGAACCACTCATGGACAAGAACACTTACCGTGTGTTTGATTACGTGATTGCTAACCCTAGCCCCCGGTTGCACCTGAATGTTACCAGTAACTTTAGTGTAGAAGAAAAGCTGTGGCAGAAGTACCTGTCCTCCGTTAAGCAACTATGTGACGGCCGTATTGAACACTTTATGCAGTACGTGAGCCTAGACGCATGGGGAGCGCAGGCTGAATACATCAGACACGGCCTGGACTTTGATCTGTTATGGAGTAGGGTAAATCAATTCCTTACAGAAGTTCCTAGCTATAATAGCCTTACGTTCATCATAACAATGAACAACTTGAGTGTGTCTAGTCTAGAAAAATTGTTTGCTGGCATATTAGAGTTACGCAATCGTTATTCTAAAACCTATCAGCGTGTATGGTTTGATACGCCTGTATTGCGAGAACCCGCCTGGCAAAGCCTACAGATCCTACCTGAAAGCTATGTTACTCGATTAGATCAAGTGCATACCTGGATGTCGGAACATAAAGAAACTTCTAGCGCACCATTTCAAGGATTCAAGGATTACGAAGTTTCTCGCCTGGACCGCGACATTGCCTGGATGCGCAGCGGTTTGGAACAAAAGCATTCACAAGATCGTGCAGATTTTTATCGTTTCTTTAGTGAGCACGATCGCAGAAGAGGCACAGATTTCTTAACGACATTCCCTGAGATGCGCACCTGGTGGGACGAATGTCGATATTGGAGTAAGTCATGAGATCATTAGAGATAACCACACAGATTGGATGTCCGCTAATGTGTACATTTTGTCCACAGGACAAGTTGCGACAAGCGTACACGCATCCGGAAAAAAAGATGAGTATGGAAACATACTGCACAGTACTGGACAAGTTACCACTGGATGTTGAAATAATATTTGCCGGCTACACCGAACCCTGGGCTAACAAGCTCTGCACCCAATTTGTAGAACTAGCATTAAAACGTGGGCATAACATATCTATCTACACTACTCTATACAATATAACTAAACAAGATTGTGACGAACTTGTTATAATTTTAAAACAATATGCAGCGCAAATAAAACAATTCTGGATACACTTGCCCGACCGTAACGGTAACATGTTAGGATTCCGTTACGATAGTGATTATGCCTACACCCTGACCCAGATAAAGCAAATAAAAGAATTTAACGTGGCCGAAATGACCATGGATGCCGACTCACTCTTGGATCCGGCTATACAAATACCGACTACTCCTGCAAACTGGTACTTGCACACCAGGGCTAACAATCTCACTCTGAATAATATTAAAACACAACCTGTGAATTTGCCCCCTAGGTACGAATACATTGTGGAGTGCACCCGTAACAAAGAATACCAAGCAAATGTACTACTGCCCAATGGTGATGTGATGCTGTGTTGCATGGATTATTCTCTTAAACATAACTTAGGCAACTTGTTGACATCTAGTTATGAAGAAGTTATCAATGGAGACGAAGTTAAAAATGTTGCAGCACTCAACAAGAAAATTGGTTACTCTGATCAAGTTCTGTGTCGCTCTTGCAACGATGGGTTCTGTCACACGCCTTGGAATAATAAAGAAGTGTATGAAATTGTCAAACAACTTGACCCAGACAGCCTTGGATTATGATACTCAATAATGTCACTGTGATTGGCACAACATTTCAATCTAACAGCCAATGGCATGAGGATGAAACCGCACTGATCAACAGTATTACACAACAAATAAATCAGCAATGGCCTATTGGACAAAATCTTTTAATTAATACCACCTGGTTTGGGCCGCAGTTTGATAACGACATGTACCGGAAAGCCAGGGAGTTTAAATCAGCTGATCGTTTGTTTTTTCTCTCAACAGTTGATCCTGTAATGTTAACATCTGATCAGATTAATGATTTAGTTGACTGTATTTCTCCACAGGAAACATACTATCTTGGTAACTTTGATGGGCAATATCAATTTACATTTATTGCTACATTGCTACCCAAGTACTTTAAGTACTATAGCCGAGATGAGTTGCTGTTAGACCGGGTTGAGTTGCTGTATGTTAACTATAACCGCAAGCCCAGGGAACACAGGATTAACTTTATTAATCAATTAGTCAAAGCCGGACTAATCACACATGGTGTAGTAACGCTGGGTAAAAGTAGCGGTACCTATATCGGAGATGCCGAATACAGTGGAGAGTTACTACTGGGAGAAGAGCCCGAGGACTACGCTCAAGAGGGCAACTGGGATATGAGTATGGAGTTTGGAATTCCACACGATATACACAGCCTGGGCAATATGATGATCTGGAAAAATCATTTCCTAACTATTGTAAGTGAAACTGAATTCTTACCTTGGGATAACATGTTTATCACAGAAAAAACATGGAAGCCTATATTAGGGTTAAGACCTTTCCTTCTCAATGGGCAGACAAAAATATACAACTGGTTAAGGAGTAACGGGTTTCGAACATTCACTCACTACTTCCCTAATATAGAGTTAGAGCAAGTTAATGAACTCGAAGTACACGACTCGCTGGTGCAGGCAATACAATACCTAGCACAGATGTCTAAACAGCAGGTCTTACAATTGTACCAAGACATGCTGCCTGATCTGTTGTACAATCGAGAAAGATTTCAAGTGTTTGCACAACATCAACAATATAAAATAGAGAACTTATTCTAGTATGAATTCTGACAGATACATGATTTATTGCTGCGCCGGCGCCGGCGGATTGTTTCTAATGTCATTGTTTGCCAAGTTGATGGGTATTCCCGTACAGCCCAGGTTTAGTGAGACTGGACATTGTCATGACTTAGGGCACGGAAACTGGAAGGGCGCGCCCGGCGCTGTATTCTTAGGAGACTATTGGGATCTAAACTATCGCTCAGGATCCAGACTATACTATAGTCATCAACTTGATCCTGACTTTAGACAACAGAATCCTGATGTAAAATTTGTTGGGATTACAGTACTGCCCGAGGACTATACCCTGATATCACGATTACTAGTGAAAAAGGCCTGGCCCGACAAGTGGACTTCCGAGGAATACAACAAATGGGTAGGTCCAGACTATCCAGTTTACAGTTGTAACAACATTGCAGAGTCAGACATTATTTGTAATGACCTTGTGGCCGACTTGTTGGAAACACTAATTACTCCTTGGTTTGAAAAAAACAAGGATGTACATTATGATTATACAATCAACTTTCGAACCATTATGGGACAGGACAATTTATTGTTAGACCAGTGTGTATCTGCTATTGTTAGCAGACCCGTAACAGTAGAGTCAAATAAGCTAGTACGCGAGTATCAACAATTAAATCGACAGTTGTATTTTAATGTTTAACTATGTTGGACCGACTTGGGCAGACCGTAGCTTTGATAATGATACAGAGCCGTCAACTAATTTTGCGTTGGAATGGGGGATCCTGCACACAAGACAAGTGTTCCTGTCAGCACCGCCATTGACCATTACCCGAAACGTTAATTTAGACAATCGTTTGCCCATAGTATGGGTTTATAGTGATCCCTGGGGAGACATTGAGTCTATCACTGGCATGACCCGGCTAGACTATGTTCGTCGCCAGGATTGGTTTGACATATGGAGGGAATGTAATCGATATATTTTTCAAACTATTTCTAGATTAGGCCCTCCTGTATTTTTAATTGGTACACATTGTGATATAGTTGACTGTGACTACAGCAATATAACTATAGCACACCCTAGCATGCAGAAATGGATGGCAAGTGACGCTGGACTTGATGTAGTTGATGGAGTAATACATCTACCACAAGACAACGTACAGATCAAGCACTGCATCGCAATGGAACTGTATTTTAAGTTTTTTTATGATCACCCGGAATCGGTAGTCGATTCGGTATTACATGATCATGTCATAGACCAATGGATATTGTGGGACACCTTAGCAAAGGCAGGCCTAATGTATGATTACCATCCCACTCGCCGTAGTTACAGAGGATTTGCTAAATCTTTGCACCCAAAATTAATGAACTTTTTATCTGATTAAAACCAATGCTACCACGCCCTAACTTAGTAGTTGACACCTTTAGCGAAGTCTACAAGATTTTACTACCTTGGCGCACACACGAATTCTGGGACTTTTCCAGGCATGACCCAATCCCCAATTCCATTTACATTGTGGGCCGGCAGCAGTACTTAGATAACCGGGAAAAGTTCCATTTAATGTCACTAGATCCGCAGTACATAATGGTATTTGGTAACTCTGCAGAAGGATCCGAAGCACTGATTAATCAACTGCATGTAATTGGGTTAGAACAGTTGATCCTTGATCACAAGGTATTACTGATCAGCGGCGGAGACATGGACTCGAGGTATCCTTATATACTACACGATCATTTTTTAGAAAAGATTCTAGACTACGACGAGAACGTGGCAGCAATGCAACGCAGCGAGGAAATCTACACACAAGTGGACAAACCTTATGATTTCCTTTTCTTAAATGGGCGCAGCCGACCACATAGAAAATACCTTTGGGAACAGATTAAACGTCGAGGCCTGTTGGATCGTAGCCTCTGGACCATGTTAGATAGCAGACCAATACATAGAGGATGGCAGCATCCATTTAATTTAAGAGAAGGCGACGTAGACATAATGTCTACAACTACTCCCTTACAGCGGTTGCCGCGCGAGTATGAAGTTGAACAGTTTAGAGACAGTGTGATTGGGACCGGGCCGCTAGATCGTACATTTATTAAAACAGAACTATTTAAAGGTCTATGGGGAGAGATTTACCTTGTGCCTGAGGTATATCGAGACACATACTTTAGTTTAGTAACAGAAACGGTATTTGATTGCCCGTACAGCTTTCGCACAGAGAAGATAGCCAAGGAGCTGGTCATGGGCCATCCCTGGATCTGTGCCACCGGTCCTGGCTTTTACCGTGACATGCATAATATAGGATTTAAAACATTTGAGCACTTGATTGACGAAAGTTTTGATAGTATAGCCAATCACCAGGACCGAATGGATAGAATCATTGACATTGTGGGAGATTTATGTAATAATAGCTTGTCTAGTTTCCTAGCAGCCGCACGGGAAGTCTGTAAATACAATCAGCAGCACCTGATCGAACTGGTGCCAAGAATTCGATCTGAATTCCCTACTAGATTTTTCAACTTTATCAAACAACACCGTGAATGATTTAACCTTTCGTCAAGAAGTTCTTGACCCTATTAGTGATAGTTTCTGTGCAGCCAAGTGGTACAATGCTACTATTTGGCTTGGTTCTGGGCAAACAACCAGTTGCCATCATCCTCCAGCACATGCAATAGACGTAGAAGACATTAAAACTAATCCGTCAGCATTGCATAATAGTATACAGAAGAAATTAGAACGCAAGATGATGCAGACAGGTGAAAAACCAGTTGGCTGCGAATACTGCTGGAAAATAGAATCAATGGACAGAAACGCTGTCAGCGACCGTGTGTACAAATCAAAAATCTATCCAATAAAGGACCTACATGCTGCCGCAGTTATCCCGTACACCGAAGACGTTAACCTCAAGACCCTGGAGATTGCGTTTGATCGAACTTGTCAGTTCGCTTGTAGTTATTGCAACCCTGCTTTCAGTAGTACCTGGGTTAATGACATTAAAAAGCATGGCCCTTATACCGGCCTGGTGTCTGATGGGCGTAACCACTTTACTCATACCCACGATAGTGCTCAACTTTACACGTTTAATCAGGCCAATCCGTACGTGGATGCGTTCTTCAAGTGGTGGGAAACAGACCTACACGCTACCCTGCAAGAACTAAGAATCACAGGCGGCGAGCCCCTGATGTCTGGCTACACCTGGAAGCTGATTGAATGGTTCAAAGGGAATCAAGGCAAGTCTGCTACCAAGCTAGCAATCAACAGCAACCTGGGATTCCCACTGGCCAAAGTGAGAGATTTTATTGAAGCCATCCGTCCCTTGCCGCACGTGGAGTTGTACACCAGCATAGAAGCCGTGGGTGTGCAGGCTGAATACATACGTGATGGCTTGGACTATCCGGAATGGTGCAACAACGTGTGTACCTTGCTAGAGTCCAACACTGTCAAGGCTGTGCATGTTATGTGCACTATTAATGCACTGTGCTTGGACAGCTTTACAGACTTGTTGCACCAGCTAGTAGAGTTCAAACAGATATATGGGCGAAACCGTGTGAACTTTAGCGTGAACATACTGCGCTTTCCTAGCTTTCAAAGTCCGCTAGTACTAAGCAAAGAGCTGCGTGACCGTTACTGTGTTCGTCTACAGGACTGGATGTACCGTCACCGCAACAACCCTTGGCTGCACGAGCATGAGATCAATCAAGTACAGCGTCTGATTGATTACTTAGAGGTTGTAGAAACACCACACAGTGAAGCGTTTGATCGCCCTAAGCTATTAAATGACTTCAAACAGTTCTACACACAATACGATCAACGTCGCGGTAAAGATTTTGTCGGCACATTTCCTGCCCTAGCAGACTGGTACAACTCACTATGAATATAGAAACTAAAGTCGCCGCCTTGATTCAACAGTATGATATAGTTGAAACAGTAAATTTAGACCACTGGTCGGGAAAATTTAATGAGGGGCGCAACTGGCTAGAACATACCTGCCGACGCCTGCATAAAGAATCATATGCTAGCAATGAGCGTATTGTTTTTACACACACAACAGATTTCTACACAGAAGATAATACACTGTCTGCTGGTATTGTGCTTAGAAACTTACAGATTATTCTGAATCAAATCGACATATCTAACTTTTTTGTTATTGTTGTAACTACTAATTCTGAAATTGAAAAAGAGTGGGCAATACTGACTGAATTAAGTGCAGATCCAGTACCAATGGAGTTTATTATTGTCAGCGGCGACTATAAGAAGACAGTGGCCCTAGACTATGCAGTACGCGCCGAAACATACCGTTACGGGTCAACTGATCCTATTAAAATTAGATTAGACCAGCTTACTGATAGAGAAAAATTTTTATTAACAGAAAGCAAGACATTTTGTATCTATCCTTGGATACACTTGCACGCCTACCCTACCGGAGCAGCATATCCCTGCTGTCATGCCAGAATGGCAAACTCTGTAGGCAATTGCCAGACTAACACGCTAGAGGAAATTTATCACGGCAAGCCTATGAATGAGCTACGCACTAACATGCTCACAGAGGTCGAGTCGCCTGCCTGCACTGGTTGCTATGAACAAGAAGAGTCGGGATTTTTCTCTGGTCGTAGATCAGCTAACAAACATCACGGACATCATATTAAACGACTTGATGATGGCGAATTTAAAATGTCATACTGGGACATTCGTTTCTCCAACTTGTGTAATTTAAGCTGTCGTAGCTGCGGGCATATCTTTTCTTCATCATGGTATCAAGATCAAACCAAGTTAGCTGGTCCTGGCTGGGCTGCTGGCAATAAAGCATTGACCTTTGCCGGTAAAAATCGTGTTGATATGTGGGAACAACTAGTTCCCCATCTTGACTATGTGGAGCAAATTTACTTTGCCGGTGGTGAACCACTCATGATGGAAGAGCACTACAACATTCTTGACGAACTAGAACGTCGTGGCCGGTTTGATGTACGATTGATATATAACACTAACTTTACTCAAACCAAACTTAAAGATCGTGTTGTATTTGATTACTGGCGCAAGTTTGATAGTGTAGCAGTAGGGGCATCGCTAGATGCAATGGGTGCCAGGGCCGAATATATACGTAAAGGCACAGTGTGGGACGTAGTAGAACGAAATCGTGCACAAATGATGTCAATCTGCCCCCGGGTAGATTTCTATATTAGCCCCACCCTTAGCATTATGAATGCATTGCACATACCGGACTTCCACAAAGCCTGGGTAAAGAAAGGTTATATCAAGCCTCAGGATTTAAACATAAACATATTACAAACCCCAGAATATTTACGGATCGACATTGCTACTGCTCAATACAAACAACGTGTTTGTGCAGCATTTCGGGAACACCTAGAGTGGCTGCGTCCTCAGGATCCTCTTAACCGTGCTACTGTGGGGTTTGAAAGTGCTATTAACTTTATGATGGCCACGGACAATAGTTCCTTAATTCCTAAATTTTGGGAAAAGACTGCACAGTTAGATGCAATACGAAATGAAAGCATACTTGCTGTAATCCCTGAGTTGGCAGCATTAGTACAATGAAATTAAATGATTTTATAACCGAAGATGAATATCGAGTATTAGCAGAGTCGGATTGGCCGGGATATTGGGAAGTGGTTCACGGTAAAGGATCCTCTGATTCTGTTATACAAAAACGCGTCGACAACGCGGTAGCTGGCAGATACAAAGAATATCAACAACTAAACAAAGGCAATTTGATTGCCGACGGCAATAGACGTATGCAAGGGCAGGCATTTTTTAATAAAAAAGTGCCTGCTACCGTTGCCCACTGCCGTGCCCCTTGGGAGACACTGGGTGTCAATTCGTACGGAGATGTGTTTATCTGCCAAAGCCCCGCCTGGCTGCCAAAGTTTGCTGGCAATATAAATGCAGTTGATTCAATTTATGATATTTTAAATTCTCAAACTGCCAAAGACATACGTCAGGAAATACTCGCAGGCAGGTATCTGTATTGCAATAATAACCTATGCAGATTCTTTAGTATAAATCCTGTGGCGGTGGCAGAGAATGATGATGTTGTGCCACTTGAGTCTGTTGACAGTGCTAGCATAATGCTTTCGCAAGTACCTGGTAACTTGATATTTGACTTTGATCATACATGTAACTTTAAGTGTCCCAGTTGCAGACCCACCCTGATCAACAACAACAAGCACCTGTACATACGAAAAATCAACAATGGTATTGTTGAAAAAATCAAGCGGCTGATTATCGATGAAATTAAAGATCAACCTGTAGAAATTCGATGGGCCGGCGGCGAACTGTTTATTAGTCAAGTATATGTTGAATTGATTGACTACATTATTAGTCAGAAAAAGAGCAACATTCGCCACATCATACAAACCAATGGCAGCTATTTAAAATCAAAATCTGACTTAGTCGAGCAGTTACTTCCCTACGTGTCGGAACTTAGGATCAGCTTTGATGCAGCTACCGCAGACACATATCACCGTGTGCGTGTTAATGGACAATGGGACACGCTGCTGGAGAATACTCGTTGGATTGTTGACTTGGTTAAAGAACAAAAACTACCCTTGATGATTACTGCTGACTTTGTGGTACAGCGCGATAACTATAAAGAAATAGTATTATTTAAACAGCTTTGTGCAGACCTTGGTATCCAGCAAATCAACTTTCAAAAAATGTGGAACTGGTACACCTGGCCACTAGATGAATTTGTTCAACAAAACGTTTATGACCCGGCTCATCCCGAGTATGAACAAGTAATCAACTTGCTACAGCAAACAAAAGGGCCCGGACCGAGGGTGTATTTCTAAATGGATCATAATGAAAATACCACACGATAAGTTTTGCGTATTGCCCTGGGTCAGCCTGGAAGCTAGTCCCATCGGCACTGTACGTCCTTGTTGCCTGGCAGAGGAGGAGATTGTAGATGAGTCAGGCGCAAAGTTTGATCTTGCCACTGCGGATCTTTCCGTTGTACAGTCTAGTCAATACATGCAACGTCTGCGGCAGGACTTTTTAGATAAAAAACAGCCTGCAACATGCCGTAAGTGCTGGAATGAGGAAAGATCAGGGCGCACTAGTAAGCGTATGCACACACTGAATCGCCTCAAGCACATGATACCGGATGCTGAGTGGACTGTGGACGCACGACCCCTGGTGTTTCTAGATCTTAAACTAGGAAACATCTGTAATCTTAAATGCCGTATCTGTGGATCTTGGAGTTCTAGTTCGTTTGCTACTGAGGAACTACAGTTCCTGACCCCTGAAAAGAAAAAAGAAAGCTTCCACTACCAAATGCTTCGTGCTGGCGCCTGGCCCAAAGAGAATACTCAGTTCTGGGGAGAGATTTCCCGCGTACTAGATCAAATACGTTATATTGAATTCACAGGTGGAGAACCATTTATGATCCAGCAGCATTTTGACATGCTGCAAGAGATTGTGGATCTTGGCATTGCTCACCAGGTTGAGATCCATTACAATACAAATGGAACCAACTATCCGGAAAAAGGGCCGGCTATTTGGCGCCATTTTAAGACTGTGGAGATTGCACTTAGTATTGATGATGTGGGTGCACGGTTTGAATATCAACGCACCAACGCCGATTGGATGCAAGTACAAGAAAATGTTCGACGTTTCCGCGAGCTCCGCAACGAGCACACTAATATTCAGTTGCAAGTATGCACTACAGTCAATGTGTTTAATGTAGCGTACCTTGAAGCAGTAGCTAACTGGATTGATCGTCAGGGGTTTGATTTTGTGTATTGGAATATGCTGCACGAAGCATACTACTTTAGTATCTCGACACTGCCCCAAGAGGCCAAGGATATCATCTCTCAGCGTTTGCAAGCGGCTCAGGTGTCGGAGCGTAATAGACTAGATTTCAACAACATAATTGAGTTTATGCAGCGAGGGGTAAGTTTAGATGGTCGAGTATTACGCATGAAGGTTGAAGACCTTGACTGGAAACGCAGGCAAGACCTACGTACCGATCATCCTGAACTGGCAGCAGCTATCGGTTATAATGGCCCACAACGATAAACCTGATACCCTGTGCCTGGCGGCCTGGACGCACACTTACCTGAGTCCCCAAACTGAACGCCGTATGTGCTGTGCTAGCCGGGAGCCAGCGCAGAACTTCCAGCAGTACATCGACACAGCAGCGGGCTCAGGGCGCTATATTCCTATCACTTTAGACCAACACTGGAATGGAGATCACATGCGCAGTGTCCGTCGCAGAATGCTAGCCGGGGAGACCTTGCCCGAGTGCGAAGTCTGTAACAATCAACTGCTGAATACAGATGTGTATCGCAGTTACTTCTGGCACTTGTTCAAGCACAAATACGACGAGGTGGTCGGCAGCACAGATGCGACTGGCCACACCACACTGCAACCTGTGAGCTGGGACTATCGTTTCAGCAACCTGTGCAACTTCAAATGTCGCATGTGTGGCGACATGTTAAGCAGCCAGTGGGAGTCGGAACAGCAGCAGCACAACATGATTGACTGGGGAAATGCCCGGAACAACTGGATGCTGCCTGTTGTGCGTAAAGAGATCACGCAGTTCCAAGACCAGCAGGTAGAGGCTGAGTTCTCACAAGCAGTTGAACAGCACCGAGTAGAAGAAATATACTGGGTTGGCGGTGAGCCCTTGATGTACGAGCAACACTGGCGCTACATGCGCAGAATTATTGAACTAGGAGATGGCCCCGGTGTTTACGCTAGATACAACACCAACCTTAGCAGGGTGGATTACAGAGGCAATAATCTTTATCGAGATATTCTTGATAACATACGCGATTGGCAAATCTGTGCTAGCCTGGATGGCACCGGAGCCACAGGAGAGTACATCCGTACAGGACTAAAGTATTCTCAGTGGCGGGATAACTTTGCACGTGGTGTAGAACAGCAACGGCACCCGCGGCAAATGCGTATAGACTTTACCTTAACGCTGCCCGGCTTGTTTGAAGTAGAGAACATACAGCGGTTAGCACAGGAGTATGGAGTAGGTGTGCTGGCCAAGGTAGTGTTCAGCTTCAGTCCAGACATAGTGCTGAGTCCACTGGCCTTGCCCCGGGAACTGCTGGACCAGCGTGTGGACCGGCTGGCAGCACAGTTACCCGAGGGCGCACTGCGTGATGTGCTGCTACAGTTAAAGAACCGTCCTACATTTGAGCAGCAATGGCCGGAGACTTGGCAAGCAGGCCTGATCAAAGGCAAGCGTAGAATTCTAAAGCTGGAAGAAATTCGCAACGACACCTACACAATGCTAGATATACTACAACAGGACAAAGAAATATATGAGTGGTGGAACAGTATTAGATCAGATTGAAATTGAGTTACGCGGCCACGACAATCAACAGTTGACCGTATACGTTGATGTGTACGACAGCAGCTTGTCGCGTAAATGGCTGGCTGCTCTGAATCAATTACTCATAAACAATTATCATCTTGAAAAGAACTATTGCTTCTTTGGCATAGTAGAGCATGAACGTAATGGGCAGTTGATTCTTGATCAAACAAATCGATCCATTGCTGCAATTAACACAGCCGACTTGGGATATCAAATTAATGATCACTTCTCAATGGACAACTGTATTGCAGACCGAGACGATGATGTAGCTGCCCGAACAGGAATCCAAGTTGGACGTAATATTGTACACGATCGATTAAACTGGTTACACCGTTACTTTGAAGACTTGCAAGGTGTTAGTGGACACATGAGCCCGTTTTTCCTTCGAGCCAATGCCGTGACACGGTGGCACATTAGACAACTTAACCTACTGTGTCATGAGTTTGAAAGCTGGGCCCTTAGCTATCGCATGCAACTAGCAGCACCCGAATGGCAGCGCCCCAGCCAGCTAATGTGTTGGCTACAAGCGCCGAGATTTTCACTAGATGAAGGCGACTACGAACTGTTCGGGGTCGATACCATTAACCGTACACTGGGTGGAGTTTTTGTGGGTGTAAACAAAGCAGTGGGCAAGCACCACTGGGAGGTATTTTGCGACGAGAGCCGGGACGTCGGTGAACTAATCACCACTACCCTGCGTGGGCAAAGCGAAGCAGCCGGGGACTTTGATATTGAGTGGGCCAACAATCCCGGTACCTTTCCTTGGCAGCAAAAAAAGATTGCCCAGTTCCGTGATTGGTTGGCACATAATGGATTTGACCCACAGGACAAGAGCCTAACTATTGGGCACCCACAAGTGGCGCAGGTTGATTTACTGCGCACATTTGGTTCTGTTGACTACCAAGACATATGGGCTAAATTAGTACAGCACCTTGATGTTTACAGTGTAAAAACAAGTAGCAGTGCAGCACAGTATGATTATCGTTGGAGTGACGATGATTTTATGGCTCGACAAGTTGCAATCATTAATCAAGGAAACTCATAATGAACTGGATTCGTAATTTAATTGCCAAGATCAGACTAGAAATTCGTTACCGTAAAAAACTTAAAGAATTAAGACGCAGAGACCCATTCATTTATAAATGAAACACATTCTTGGTGTTAGTGCCGGCTATCATGACGCCGCAGCCACGGTGGTCCGCAGCGACGGCGAGATCATGTTTGCAGGGCATAGCGAACGGTACAGCAAAAAGAAAAACGATAAACTCCTGCACACTGATCTGTTACAGGATGCTGGCCAATGGGACTGGTCTACTGTGGCGTACTACGAGCGCCCTTGGATGCATAACATACAACAGTGGCGCAGCGGGCAGCACCTGTATGGCCCTTGGCGCTTGCGAACTGCGTTAAAGCAACACATGGGCCGCTGGTACCCGGAGTCTGCTAGTATTACCTGTGCCGGCCACCACTTGAGTCATGCTGCTGCAGGTTTCCAGACTAGTCCATTTGAAACTGCAGCCGTTGTGGTAATTGATGCTATCGGCGAGCTTGACACCATCAGCATTTATCGTGCAGGTTATTCCACAATAGACGGCTGTGCACAGTATCAACTGTTATGGCAGCAAGGGTATCCACACAGTATTGGTCTTTTCTATTCGGCCATTACCAAGGCGGTAGGCTTGAAACCTATGGAAGAAGAATACATCACCATGGGCATGGCTGCATATGGATCAGATTTAGGTGCAGCCTGGATGCGCGATCAGTTCATTGATGATATTAAAACTGCCCGCTTTAAAAAGAATCTACACATAGGCCTGGATCCGTATGAGCTGCCATTTCTGCGTAAAGAAGACATTGCAGCGGCAGCACAGACATTGACTGAATCCCTGGTCCGGAACATCATGCAGCATGCCCGTGCGCTCACGGACGAGAGCAACCTGGTGTACATGGGCGGGGTAGCACTGAACTGTGTTGCCAACAGTATACTGGGTAACGTGTTTGATCGCATATGGATCATGCCCAATCCAGGCGATGCCGGCAGCAGCTTGGGTGCAGCAGCACTGGCATTTGGACGCAGACTGAATTGGAAAACTGCATTCTTGGGCCATAACATTGAAGGTGCATATCCAGTCCGAGCAGTGATTGATGAACTACTAGCTAACAAGATTGTGGGAGTAGCCAGTGGCCGTGCCGAGTTCGGACCACGTGCGCTAGGTAACCGTAGCCTGCTAGCTGACCCACGTGGACCAGACATCCGGGACCAGGTCAACTTGATTAAACGCAGGCAGCAGTTTCGGCCCTTTGCCCCTGTTGTACTAGCCGAGTTCGCTAGTACACATTTCGATATGCCACACAACTGGGAGTCTAGTCACTACATGCAGATTGTTGCCCCGTGTCAACATCCGGAGCAGTTCCCGGCCATTTGTCATGTGGACAGCACTGCACGGGTGCAAACTGTGCCCGCAGATGGTTCCGGTATTAGACAACTACTTGAAGACTGGCACATGCTTACAGGTTGCCCCATGTTGCTTAACACTAGCCTTAACATTCGGGGCGAGCCGGTTGTTAATGATCGAATCGATGCAGATCGCTTTGAACAACAGTACGGAGTTAAGGTTTGTAGTTAGACACAACCAGATCAGCAAACCGTTGATGGGTATCTAAAAAATAGTGCCCCCAATCAGTTGCAGGACAGTTATTACGCATAGCCCAGCTACAAAATGTTTCATTAATTACCCATTTAACACTGTTATTGACAGAGAAAAAGCTATCAATATTAATAACTGAAACTGATCGAGCCAGGGCCAGGGTGTTTAATGCTGTTATATTTTTTAATTTGTTTAGTTTACTTGATTGCATGTTGACATGATATTTGCTCCACTGTTGACAATACTGTTTATATTCATCTAGACGTGAAATTTCTCCTCCGTGACTTTCTCCAGAAAGAGCATACGTGCTAGATTTAATTGGATTCCACTTTTGTTGACCTATACTTAACTGCAGCCAACGTTGATCAAGCTCGTGCCAAATTTCAGTTCTATCTATGCCGGTCCAGCAAGCAATAATAATATCGTCTGATGTCAAATATTCTAGTTGCTCACAAAATATTCTAAAAATAGCATCATTGCTGCCGCCAGAGACTGCATAGTTTAACGGGGTGTAGCCTAATTGTTGGGCTATCAGTACTGGATAACTATTTAGATACCCAAATTCCTGTGGGTTGTTGACGGTAAGACCGGGCTCTTTATGCATCTCGGCCCCGGCTGCGTGGCTACAACCTAAAATCAACGCACTTTTTGTCATAGGGTAGGCTGTAGGTAAGGAGCCCATTCGGGTACTACTTCTTGTAAAGGCCGTGTGCTTGCGCGGTCTTCTTTTTGAATTAGCTGAACAAACTGCATCAAGTGTGATTCATCATGTTCGGCGGCAGTTACAATATCAATTGCCTGCAGGATTACACGGCTGTAGTACTTGGACAGCACAGTGTTGATTACTCGATAACGGATTAACCCGGCATGTAGTCTACTCAGTACTGTGTGTTTTAACTCCGGGGGTAGTGCAGTCACGCTTAAATGATCCGCCCTAAATACAGGTGTGATCGTGATAAAGTTCCGTTGCTCTTCTTTATACTTGGGACCATAGTCGTTAGTGTAACACCAGTCAACAAAGTCCATAAAGCTGAATACATTTATATTGGTAAGCACATAGTTAACCACAGCACCGACACCAGTATGATGCATTAGTGTAAGTGCATTCTCTGATACTTTAGCCCAGTCGCAGCCGCGCCGCTGATATTCAATAACTTCACTGGTACCGTCTATACTCACACTGCACACAACTTGACGGAAGTGTTGAAATTTACTATCGACTTTACCGGTATCGCTAGTGGCATTGGTCAAGAAACCAACAATAACATTATGGGCCAGATCATTATCAATCAGGTAATCTAGGACTTTATGAAATTGTGGTTGCATCATTGTTTCGCCACCGGCAAAGTTTATTACTTGTACTCTATGTAATGCGTCTAGGAAGTCTGGATCGGCCTCGTTAAAGGTAATCCGGCCTGGTTGATTTAAAAATTTAACCTCGAACACTTGTCTACGACTACTGGAACCACCGCCGCACATTACGCATTCTAGATTACAATAGTTGCTAGGGTAGTAATCTAGTGCATAGATATTGTGAGCATAGTAATCGTCTGCAATGATTTGTTTTACAGTATCAACAATGTTGATATCTAATTGATGTGCTAGCGCTCGATTGCTTTCCTTTCTGGGACTAGTACCGTTTACTAATTCATTATGAATACAAATGCTACAATCATCTATTGATTTAAATTGGCCTTGCACAAATTGTTCCCGAATCTCTCTCCAGGCCGGCGAGTTTCTGGCCTCATATACACTTTGATTGGTAATTGCCCATCTTCTAGGTGTATCTTTTGTGATTAAACTACACGGTCGAACAGAATTTGGCAGTTCGCCGTCTTGTACTTGCGCTACATTATGTGTTTGATAGAAGGCCGCCAGGAAAGGCATTAAACATATGTCGTTGCCTAGTTCTTTATAGATGTTGTCAAGTTCATTCACAAGTATGTTTCTAACCCGCCTCTGCGACGAATGTCTTGTGTGCAGCAGCTAATGCCGCCGTCCCAAAAGTAACTATGCCGTAGCTCACTGATAATAGGTTCAATGCCGTGTTTGTGACAAAAAGTAAACACTTCTTTATTGTATGCACTAAAGATCACATGCGACTCGTCAAGTGCCAAGCAGTTGACATCAAACACAGTCTCAGCAACAAAGCCAGTCCACTTGGTCAGGTAGGTATTAACAAACTCTGTAAACTCTGGAGTGGGTGTTTGCCCTTGCACATACCATGCACCGGGACTTTGCTCATACTTAAACTTGCCCACTTCCATTGCTGCCCAGATGCTGCTGTCCCAAATCTTGCAAACATCCCACCCAGGAAAGTCTTTTGCCAAGTTAAGATTAACATCGTGCTTGCTGCTTAGGATAACACCGGGCTTGAGTATAGCAAACACAGCATCACCGTGACCGTCGGTGATAGCTTCGTGTATGCGGTAATTGGAATCTAAACAATTGTCTATAATCCAGGCGCTTTGATCGGGACGCAGGAAGTCTGAGTTGTCAAAGAACACATCCCGACCCACTCGTACAATGCAACTGGCACTGGCACCGTTCAAGATGCAGTCTGGGTCCCAGGTGCTGCCATGCGGATTGATTACTGCATCTCCGTACTCAGAGCAAATACGATCCAGTTCAGGCATGGGCAGCACCTGTAACAGCTTATTGCCTAAGGTAATTTGCCAGTCTCTCGGAGTCAACGGCGGCAGTGGAGCACCTTGACCTTGAATTTGCCACTGCTCAAAATCTTTCTTATCGGGCAAGTCTGGACGTTGAACCTTAGCTCCAAACAGTTCAATGGTACGTGCTAAATTATTGAGATCTTCTTGTGTTTCAAAAAGAATCTGTTGTAGTTGACCACGTACCTGTGCGTTATCAATAAAGTCAAAGTAGTCCGGGGTATAGGTTCGTCCCACAATAACTTCTTCAAGCGGTTGCCAGCTGGTGTATGAGTTTACTCGCAATTGATTTTCCTAAGTAGATTATTTAAGCGGTCTCTGCGCGGTGCCAAAAAATGCTGTTGATTGTGCAGCATATCTGCTCGGCACGCACAGTATAACTGATGCATGTGTGCAGTACCGCCCCCGAACAGTGTGTGCAACATAGTAACCAAGCATTGCCACCTATCTGTGGTGTTTTCTATACTGTCGTAACGGTTGTCTAACACACTGTCGAATGTTCTGTACCCCAGGTCCCGCAGCCGTGCAAGGCTATGTGCTGCTCCAAAAATAACAAATGGCTGCGCATGTTTAATGGGCTTGAATGTTTTTTCTGTCAAGAATACCCCATTACTCTGATCCGCATCCATGTGTGTTTCAAGCACTACATTCAAGTAACTGTCATTGTAGTGCTCGGGCACAATCAAATGATGATCATTATGTTGATCAGACGTCTGGGTGTCGGCTCTGAATTGATGCCGCAAGAAGTCAAACATACTGACATTGAGACCGTCGAATTTATAAATCTCAATGGGATTATCAGACGGAGTCTCCTCTACTGCCAGGCGGGTGTTGTAAGAGAAGTAGGCATGCCGGTGCCAACCCCGCCTCCACAGTTCGGCCATGGTGGTTGCACGCCAAAACTTGTGTGTCCTTACCAGTGCAGTAAACAGTTTACTACGGGCACGCTCATGGTAGCCAATGGGCTCTACACGTCGATTTCTTTTTGCATATAATAATTCATGATCCGGGAACCAGGCCGAATTAGGCAACAGGTCAGCAGCAGAGTTGCCACTGATGATTACTAACTGATCCTCGGATACTCCCGCATCCCTACACTGTGCTAGCAAATGGTCGCGCATGCGCCGGGGATTGTCACCTTCGTTGTAATAGAACAGCAGCTTTAGCTGTCCTTGCTGCATTTGCGTAATTCTCTCTGCAGGGATCAAGTTGAACCACTGTATCCCAAAGTCAAACCAACTTAATGCCACAGTATAATATCGGTCACCTTGTGTAGTATCAAGCCCCTCGTGCTGCAAGTAGTCAGGCAGTATTGCAGGCTGGACCCAGGGCCAGTGTCCGTTGAACTGCCTCCACCCCGGGGTGTAAGGCACAGCTTGGTGACGTGCTAAGTTAGGATAAGGACGGTCCAGAACATATCGATCAAACTCGAAAATCATTTTTAATTTGTGTTAACATTTGTTGTAACTCGTTCCATAACAGGGCTTCGAACGTGCCTCCGTAGAAATGTTTATAGTTATGTTCTACAGCAGGTCGTGCAGCTTGATATAATTGATTGAGCTCGCGTTGGCCGAGATTGTCTAGGTCTTTAAGTAACTGTCCTATTTTTTCCAAGCGAACAAAGTCATCTGTTTCTATATCGTAACTCTCATCCCATAGGTCACCGAACGTACGGAACCCATAACTACGCAAGTACTCAAGACTACCTGCAGCGCCAGCCAAAACAAACGGCATTTGCAAACATATAGGCTTAAAAGTCTTTTCAGTCAGGTGCTGTCTGCGTCCCTGGAACACTGTTTCTGTTACTACATAAGCAAGACTTTCTGCACTTTCATCAAACAAGCTTAACCAGCAACTATGCATAGGGTGATCAGTCTCACCGGGAAAATTCAGAGGTATTGGTGCTTGTTCGAATACTGCACTGATATCAGGATAACGGGCGTTAAATTTTGCAGCTATTTGATCAATGGTAATGTTTTCGGCCGGACAGACTCTTGGACAACTGATCCAAGCATTGCTAACTTGATTGCGGAACATGTGATACAGCAGTAGTACACGGTGATCTCGCTTGCCGCCTACAATACGATTGGGGGCAATAAAGCTCCGTGTTATTTTGCGCTGCTCGGGTGGTGGTATGAGCCAGGTGCGATGATACCCACGGTACCAATCCAGTGCTGCCCATCCGTGATAGAAATAATAGTAGTGCTTCCAGTTATATTGACTACATACTTGTTCAACAAATTCACTATTGTATTCGCTTGTGACTACTGCTCGATTTTTAATCAGTTGTTGAGTATCAATATCATCGTTGCGCTGTACTACATCATTAAACAGATCGCAGTGGATGTCCATATGTATTGGTTCTTGATCGTAGAATAGTATATAATTGCATTCAACATCATCAATCCCAAAATTAAACAAGCTTTCTGGATCGCTGCGCCCGGGCGGGTCGCAAAAGAACATTCTTGTTTGTGGTGCGTTCTTCTTTAAGAACGGCCAAAAAGTATTATTGTAAATCTCATCTATACGAATCATGTTTGACGTTTTTTATATTGGCAACAAACCAGGGCTGTTTGAGCACGAGCAAGAGTGTGAATCAATCCCCCATGCACAGGCATTAAGCCGCACACGGTACTGCTGGATTGTAACATACTTAGCGGACTACTCGGGGTGGGATTGGCTTTGGGAACCTGTGCCTTGGCAAAGTCATCAACAGCATGCTTGGGCAAGTCAGTGGCAAAAAGATTCAGGCACCTACTTGGTTCCTAAGCATGGCAGCGCAGACGTTAACTATCATGCTGCACCCGTAATCACACGGCTTGCCGTAACGGACAACTGGACGATGCCATACCGCAGCATTGGTGCATGGGACACTAGTTGGCACCCAGATCCTACAGAACCGCCTATGGTGTATCAATTTGGTACACAGCATCAAAAGTCTGGCGGCCCAGTATACACTGTGTCAGGCGGACAGGATATCAAATACGTGACTGCTCCACGTGCTACTATTACCAGTCGTGATGATTGCTGGGTAATACCCGATGGGATCGAGGTAGACACCTTTGATTGGACATGGCACCCAGATGATGAACCACCGATGATTTATCAATTTGGGACGCAACATCAAAAAACAGGAGGACCGAAATATGTTTCGCCTGGCGCCCAAAATACAAAATATGTTGGCATATATGCCACAACTACTAGTTGTTCAGATTGTTGGGTAATACCAGATGGGCTTGACGTTGACAGCTTTGATTGGACTTGGCACCCGGACTCTACTGATCAACCTTACATTTACGAGTTTGGCACGCAACACCAGCGCACCGGTGGACCCAAGTACGTGGTTCCGGGAGCATTTGATACAAAATTTGCCGAGAATTTCCGCATCCGCAGCACACATACCTCTGGCACATATGTGATTGATCACCTGGATGGCGCTGCAGACAGGACAACGCAGCAAGTTGAGCAGCACACACAGGTGCTTAGACGTGTGCGTTACTTTGACAACTACTTAGACACGTTAAAGCGCATTGCCAACTCTGCACGGGATGATCAAGAGTGGATCTGGATCGTTAGCTCGCTATGCGACTATACTGGGTTTGACTTCTCTTGGCATCCAGAACGCTGGCAAAGCACCATGCTGCATGTATTCCCAAGCTCGGGGCAAAAGTTTGGTGACACATTCTTCATGCATGTTCCTACCTTTAAGGAACGTAGCACACGTTGTCAACTGTTGGAATGGTACGATTTAAATTTTATCACAGATACTGATGTGCTACGCAGGCCCATGCCTGTTGTGCGACATGCGCAAGACACACATGTTGATGCGGTAAAGACACAAAACTGGCCAGGCCCGCTTGCAGTGTTTACCACAGCAGAGTACGTGTCTAGTGATCTTGCTATTGTTCCCTTGTGGCGAGAACAGACCAAGACGGTGGTTGCGTTGGACTCAGGTGGCGCAACAGTAATCATACCCAAGACTGCTGTGCCCTATATCCGTACACAGATTTACGACTACCCGTACATTGAACGTGACCACATGTTGTGTGCTACCCCATTAGATGTGGTGTTTATCAGCAACGGCGAGACCAATGCAGAGTTTCACTACAATCATCTTGCCATGTGCCTACAGCAACAACCCAATCGGTTACACCGTGTTGATGGTATTAACGGCCGGGTTGCTGCATACCACGCTGCGTTAGCAGCGAGCACAACACCTTGGGTCTTGTGTGTGTTTGCCAAGCTCCGTGTAGATGTTGGATTCCCATGGGATTGGCAACCAGACCGCTTGCAGGCCGCCAAGCATTATATTTTCAATGCAAAGAATCCTATTAATGGCTTGGAATACGGGCACCAGGCCATGATTGCGTACAACAAGAAACTGGCGTTAGCAAACACCGGCACAGGTCTGGACTTTACCCTAGACCAAGCACACGAAGTTGTTCCTATACTGTCGGGCACCGCGTATTACGACACAACACCCTGGTCGGCCTGGCGTACAGCATTTAGAGAGGTGATTAAACTACGCGCCAGCTTACCAGATGTGGAAAGCGAATACAGACTTGATCGTTGGCTTAACTTTGACAACACTAACCAGCACATAGTCAACGAGGAGTGGAGTCGTTGTGGCGCGCAGGACGCAATAGAGTACTACGATGCAGTGCAGGGCGACTTCGGTGAGTTACGCAAGAGCTATGAGTGGTCCTGGTTGGCCAGCTATGCTATGCTGAGAAGAAACCTCTTACCTGACTAACTACAGTTTCGACCTCGGCATCAGTCAGCTCGGGATAAATTGGCAAGCTTAGGCACTCGTGACAGAACGCTGTGACTTCCCAGTGATTGATGTCATCCAGCATGTTATCGGTTCCCAGTGCTAGACTGCCAAGATCATATTCGGGCAATGATTTTTCGTAATGTATACGGGTCATTGTCTGCCTAGCAGCCAAGTCTAGTTGCAAACGATCCCGTGCTGGGGTTCGAATCACATACTTGTGCCAGGCATGTGTGGTGCCTGCTGTGGTACCCGGAAGGTCAACATACGCGGCCAGCCGCTCGTTGTAGTATTCGGCAATAGCAGTACGACGTTTTTGCCAGGCATCAAAGTGTGCAAGTTTGACCATCATTTGTGCACAGTCTGCCTCACTCATCTTGCTGTTATACCCTACGTAGGCATGTTCGTCTTCTTTGCAGTTGTTTCTAAGATTGAGTAGTAGGTTAAAGGTTGTAGGATCGTCAGTTAACACCATGCCACCAGAGCCATAATTGGGCAAGTTCTTGGTAGGGTCAAAGCTTAGTACGCTAACATCGCCCATTTTGCCCGATGGTGTCCCACGCGAGCTTGCACCGAAGCTTTGTGCAGCATCCTCAATTACAAAGAAGTTATCACCGCCAAAGAATTTGGTCTCTAAGTTGAACCTCTCCCAGTCCACTGTGTTGCCGAACAAGTTAACGTACATGATTACAGCAACACGACTCTGGCTCAAGGTAGTGGGAAGACTTCCGAAGTCAATCAATCCATCAGGACTGACATCACACATACGAACCAGGTGCTCGCGGGTGTTAGCAGCGTTTAATGTGGCCGGGAAGCTTAGACTTGGGATCAGTACTTCATTATCTATATCAACAGCAGGCGCACACTGCATGGCAAAGAACAGGCCTGTAGTGGCACTGTTGACTGATACTGCATACTCTCGGTCGCATCTTTGAGCAATGGCATCCTCGAAGACCCTGGTATAGTAACCGTCTAGTACTTGTCCGCTGCTGTATACCTGATCTGTAACATCCAGGATCTCTTTGCGCAGATTTCGGTATTGTCGATCAAGCCCGAAGAATGGAATCAAGTTAATCTCCGGGCTTTGACCAGTACGAGGCGGTTGATAGCCACTGATAGTAACGTTGGAATCCTTCCTCAACGTCAACTTGTGGATCAAAATCAAGGTACCGCCTGGCCGCAGTAATGTCAAGGGAACCTCGACTCGGGAAGTCAGCATCACGATCATGTACTTCGATCCTACCTTTGCCCACAATCTTGACTATCATCTCTGCGGCTTGTAGTAGGCTTACAGAATGGCTTTTAGTAATGTTGTACGTTCGATTCTTGGCCACAGATAAGGTTGCAGCAGCAACAATACCATCTGCTGCGTCATCAACATAGGTAAAGTCCAGTGTCTCCTCGGACCCGTTTACCTTGAGTGCCCCGTCACGCATTGCTGTCAGCATGAACTTGGCCACCACACGGTCTTCTACATCTAAAGGCCCGTACACTGCGCTGGGACGAATGATCACATACTCCATGCCGGTGCGACGTGCATAGTCTTTGACCAGCCACTCACCTGCCAACTTCATGATACCGTACTGCCCTTGCGGATTGCACGGAGCATCTTCTCGTACTTGATCTTTGAAGTCCCCGTACACCATGCTTGAACTAATGTACACAAACCGCCGAACACCGTGTGATTTGGCACTCTCGAGCAGGTTGATCAACCCACGCATCATGATATCGGCGCCGGCTGCCGGGTCGGTATTGACTACTTTTTGCCGGGGAAACGATGCCATGTGCACTACCACTTCGGGCCGTTGTGTTATGATCACACGGTCGACACTGTTGGCATTTTCGATTGACCTGAGCCAGCAAGGATGATTGTTAATCTTTGCCCGGCGTTCAGCCATCAAGTACGTTAGTTCTGCTTGTGGGATGATGCCGTAGTTGGTCTTGTTATCAAGGATGGACACCGTATGCTGTCCCTGCGCAACCAGGCGTTGAACAACATTGTGCCCGATCAAGCCATATCCACCTGTGACTAGAATGTTCATTTAAATTTTAGTTTGAAAAAAACTTGATTAGCTTCAGTCATACGAGCAATTATGCAGTATCGATATCCCATGTATGACATGTCGTGCATGCTCTGCCAATGCAATGGCCCAATGGAATTTTCTTTGACCCACTGTCCGGCTGCAGTACTTTCCCATTCGCCAATTAAAAACCCAGCCAGCACAGCAGGATCCTCAATATCACCCATCTGGAATTCGTGCACCACAATAATGCTGCTGGCTACCGGAACACCATCAACGATACGGACTTGGTAATCTGCCACAGTTATGTTGCAGCAACTAGATCCGCGGCCATTGGAAATACTGTAGCGATTACCTTGGCACAAGCAACTGCTACTTCCTGGTGTTCCTTTTGTGTACCATTTGCACTGCGCAGCTCGATAAAGTGAATCCAGCTGCGCAAGGTGCCATTCATGTACAGCCTGCTTTCGGTAATCCCTTCGGGTAGAACAGCACGAGCCTGTTCCTTGGCTATGCCGTTAGTGACAGCCCAGGTGTAGGCATCGCTTGCTGCTCGTATAACTTCCTGTTGTTTTTCGAGCCACAGGCGGCTAAGTTCTCGTTGGCTGGCGTCACTGAGATCAAGGTTGACTGAATTCTGTCGATTCTTTGTGTCCTGAAGTCTGGCATCCCTAAGTACGAACGAGAGGTCTTTAGTAGGGTCAGCATATCGCTGGCTAAACTCTTGGAAGCTGAAGCTTCTGTGTCTAAGGATCTGTCGGGCAATATCTCTTGTTGTAGTAATTTCGATACAGGCACTGACCATTTCGAGTGGGCTCCAGTGCTGGTGTTTGACCAAGTATCGGATAAGTTTTTCGCTTGTTTCTGTATTAAATTGATTGCTGGGATTGGACACACGGGCACAATAGGCAATGAGTTCTTGCGCATCAGCGATACCAAGTTCTTTAAATTCAGCTGTGGGTTGACTGTAGCTGAGCAGGCGAACATCCATTACATTCCTTTAAGAAGTTTATCAGTTTCAGGTTGAAGTATCGCAGCCACAGCCTCGACATCAAGAACAAATTCCATGCTGTTAATTTCGTCTTCGTTTTCTTGTATGTAACGTTCAACAATTGCCGAAATCTCATCACTAACAAGATTCTGTCGACGAAGATTTGTTAGATTTAGAGTTTTCTGACGACGATCGTTGTGTCGGAATATTACTTTCTTGACACACTCGATAGGGACATGATCTTTTTCAACATCATTGACGATCCTGCCCCACTGATCTAAAAAATCCGGGTTAGGCTGCATCGGTGGACTTGGCCTTCTTGGGGCGACCACGTGTTGCTTTTTCGACCACAGTTGATGTTCCGGAAAGTTGAGCCGATTCTCTCATCAAGCGATCGCTTTCAGCTAAGAGGCCGCGGGCTTCTGCTGCCATGCGTTGTGCCTGAGTTTGAAGATCTGCAGCAAGTCCGGCATCATCGATTGCTAGTGCAGCATCAGACCCTGCTACGTTGGAACCGCGTCCCAGATTGCTACCGGCACCAACTTCGCGACCGAAATCATCACGTTGCTTTACCTTACCAGTCATGCCACGGTTAGAATCAAGCTCGGCCATTTCCCTGATAGCTTGCTTGCCCAAGGACATCTTGCGAAGAATCTCGTTCATCTCTGCAAGATTTACATGGCTAGTGGCATTAGGTGTTACTACGATCTGCTTGGCTTGTACCTTCTTGATCATGTTTTCGGCATGCAAGGTTTGCAGGATAGGACGCCCATCGGACAACAGGCTACGGAATAGCGCATCACCTAGGTTGTCAGCAGCTTGACCCACCGGGCTTTCGATCACTTTCATGATTGTGTCATGCATGCTAATAGGCATCACGTCGGGGTAGATCACAAGAGCCATATGCTCTTCACCTGGCACTTCACGAAATACAATGGCTACCTTGCGGTCACTGTGTTTTCCAATATGTTTAATCATTAGCGGGGACTCCTTGTTGGGCTTGCTCGGCCGCTTTGGCACGAGCAACGATGTGGTTAATAAATTGAACAATGCGATCGTACGTGGTACCTACCGAAGTTAGTTCGTCTGCCTGGAATGCTCCACGGCGCGATGCAAGTTCGATGATGTCTTTGACCGCTGCAATGTCTTTAATGGTCAGTTCGATGTCGGTTGTCATAATGATATTTAAGTAGTAATCACCAAGTGATTTTATTTCACTTAGTGATTTTGGGCAAATTAGTCTTCTTCGTACAAGGCCCAGGTACCAAAGGGCGGGTCGGGATTTTTGTCCCCGTGTATAATCCAAACAGTGTCGCAGTAATTCTCATCGCCCCAGGTACCGCCTGGGTAGCCGTCTGTGAACACTAACAGGCGCTTGGGCTCAAGCTCGGCACCCTTGAGATAGTCAAAGATTGCTTCAAAGGCAGTACCACCGCCACCCTGAATGTCATATTCCTCAATATCCTCTAGTGTGTCTGAATTGTACTGCTGCGGATTGTACACCTCAGTATCAAACGTAAACACATGGATACGATAATTATCGAACGTTTCCATAATGCTGCGAATCTCGCTAAGGAAGTCTCGAGCTTGTTCACTTGAGATTGATCCCGACGTGTCAATTGCTATAGCAATGTCAATTGTTTCTGCAGTCTTCATCCCGGGCATGATTGCATCAACGTGCCAGCCCTTGCGACTGGCCTTCATCCAAGTATAGTCCGACTTGATAGTCGACTCTATTTGCATGCGCAACAGCTCACGCCAGTTCATCTTGGGCTCAGTTAAGTCCTGAATCAGTCGCTTGACCCCGAGCGGTATGTTGCCAGCATCGCACGTCTGTGCAGCAGCCATCATGGCTTCTTTGATCTCGTCGCGCACTTTTTCACGCTCTTCGTCACTGAGTTTGGGCCGGCCCTTGCCTGATTTATCGCCGCCGTTGCTTGACGTTTTGCCGCCCTCGCCTTCTTCGCCCTCGCCTTCTTCACCGTCCATGTGCTCGTCGATCATCTTGTCAATCAGCTGATTGATATTGATCTTCTTAACGTTCTTGAACAGCTCGTCGTATACTTCTTCTGAGCTCATGCCGTCGTACTTGGGATCGTACAGGCAAGGTACAGAAGTGATCAGCTCACCAACCTTGTGTTTCTTAAGGTCGGCGTTTACACAAAAGTCATTGGCAATATTCCACAACTGCGGATCCCGATCACCACGACGCCCAAAGTGATCATAGACGCAGTGCAGAACTTCGTGCCCGAACAGGAACTCAATCTCCTTGGGACGCAGCATCTTGATAAAGCGGCTATTGTAATAGAAGCACCGTCCGTCAGTGGCAGCAGTGGCACACCACTCGTCGGCATTAACCATCTTGAGACGAGTAGCAAGATTGCCAAAGAAGCTGGCGCGCAGCAACATACCAATTCGCGCAGTGATCAACATCTCGCGAACCTCGCGATCTACCTTGGGATCAGTTGGCCCTATCAGGGCCGCAAACTTCTTGGCATCTTCTTTGGTAGCAGTGGTCCCTGCTGTGGCGTGCAAAACACTTGTCATTTCTAACTCCTTGTTCTTTACCGTATGCTTACATTATAGCACAAGTTGAATTAATGGTCAAATCGTGATTAGTTCGTGCAAGGATGGGACAGTTGGAAAAACATCAGCTCTTTTTCGGATGCAACATAAATTCGAAGGTTGGTGTTTTCTATTGAATAGCTCCACAGTGGATTACAGTACTCGGAGAGATTATTTTGAGTTGTTATTTTCCCGCCCCATCCGTACCACTTACTTAACTTGGTCCAGAGCCGTACTTCGGCACTCCATCCGTATGTTTCGACGAACCATTGTTGAGCTTGAGTGAATGACTCGGCACCGCGCCAGACACTCATTGTAGGATAAAATTCAATACAGTAATCAAACAAGTTATTGTGGCTGTACCGACCATCGAGTGCTTTTACATTGTATTTCATTGTACTGTATATATATTAATATGACTCATGACGATATAAGAACATTGCTCAAACGGCGCACGAACCCAAAACACTGGCGCCAGAGGGAAAGAACCTTATATGCGGAACTATCAAAACTTGACAATTTTTATTGTGATCAAGTTGAGTGGTGTCATCTGATTAAATTATTAGGCCTTAAACGTCATAATGACCAGTATTTTGTTGACATGACCAATGATATAATGCGTGTAGCTCAAGATCGAAACATAGAGTTTTCTGCATATTATCATCCATTTGGGGCGCTTTGGAAAGAGGCATATGATGAATGGGAGGGGAGAAATCACCTGATGTTTCATTGCGATCAAGTACGGTATTCTGATGAGTTTTTTGAATTTGTTCGCACCCACCCTGAGATAAAAGTTGTTGTGTTCAGCTGTCAGTTTCTTCCGGGCAGCAACCCGGGTTTAGAAAATCTTCGTATTATACATTGGGGAAGTGATTATTTGCTTCAAAAAGAAAAATACCATAATGTTAATATGATAGAAAAATCCTTTGCAGCCAGCTATCATTGGATCAGCTTGAGTCATAGTTCAAAATTAGCTCGATGGATGGCAGCACTCTATCTTAAAGGACTTGGTTTAGACGCATCTGGTTGGTTAAGCATAAACATACCAACTGATGATTGGCGCACACGGTGTCAACAATATTGGCCTCTGCTTCCAGATGATGATAGTAGATATGGATCAATTTTTGAGATAGGTGCCGAACGAGGCAAAGAGCATAATATTACGCCTCCAAGTCAAATTTATACCACAGTCAATGGCAATGCTGAAAATCTTGATCTAAGATTGCGACCAATGTATGCAAACTCGGCTGTGGAAATTGTCAACGAGTCCACTTTTGACTTTAAATTTGGCATTCATATGACAGAAAAGTTTATCAACTCAGTCTATGGAATGAATCTGCCTATTGTCCTGGGGCAACTTGGAGTAGTTGACTACTGCCGTAAGTTGGGGTTTGATATGTTCGATGATGTAGTTGACCATTCCTATGATGTAATTGCCAGACCAATTGATAGACTTACAGCAGCCATTGATCGAAATCGCAGACTGTTTGAAGATCGAGACTTTGCTATTGCCGCTTGGCATCGTTGTCAACCCCGATTGCAGGCAAACTACGAACTAGCAAGGTACCGATTGCATGATCAAGTATATGACCGTGTCATGTCTGAAGTGCCTGCTGCACTAGACTTCTTATCTTGAATATTTAAGTGAAAACATGATAGCATCTTGTGGATTTGCAAACCAGAAATCCATAGCAAAACTGTTTTGTTCTCCGTTATCGCCTGCGGTCCACTCCCATCTGCCATCTCCGGTGCCTAGGTCTAGGCTGCCGCTGTTAGGCCCAAATTCGTCTTGTACATTTCGCAACAACGTCTGTACCTTCTGATAAGAGTAAGGGTCAAACGTGACCCTTACACTGGTTAAAATGGGGAGAGTACTTGTCTCCCCAGTCTCATCAGGCATTGGCCTGAAGAATGTACTTGCCATAACGCTGGTGGAACTCATCGAAGTTCTTCAACTTGGTGGGTTGGAACGGCAGGTTATAAGTAGTCAGTGCAATCCTTGCACCCATAACCACAAGCTCGGTCTCGAAGTTCTTCATCATGTAAGCAAAGAAGTTATCCGCCATGCTGTGGAATTCCTTGTCCGACACCTTTGTAACTTCCAGAGCATCTTTCAGCTCATAGCACAAGCTGATAACCAGGCTGTACATGGCACTGACTTCTTTGATTGCCAGCTCTTTTTCCTTGCCCGACAACACATCTTCGGGCTTGGGTAAGCGCCCGGCGATCTTGCGGTGCGCCATAAACTTGACAGCAAGCCCCTCGCCCACAGTACCGGCAATCAAGTCAGTGATGTCGGCATTACTGGTATCCTCGTCCTCCAGCAGCTCACTCACAAAGGTCCAAGAACGCGGTGTAGCGAATGCACGGCTTGAGCTCTTGCTGTCGTAGTCGTACAGGTCTTGCTTGGCAAAGCTCAGGTAGCCAACCACGTCCTTGTGGATCTGATTCTCAACTGCCCACTCCAACCAAGCAGAAAAGTCAGCTCGCATTTCCAGGTGCACAAAACGATTCGCCAGCGGACTAGGCATGCGGTATGTCACGCCCTTGTCGCTTTCACGATTGCCGGCTGCGATCATTGCCACATTGGCTGGCAACTTATACTTGCCGCAAGCACGATTCAAGATCAATTGATACGCTGCCGCTTGGGTTGCGGGAGGAGCAGCATTCAGTTCGTCCAGGAACAAGATAATGATGGGATACTGGCTGGCCATTTCCTCATCAGGCAAGTCCACAGGCGCAGCCCAATCCATCTTGTTGATTTCTTTGTTATAGAACGGGATGCCACGAATGTCTGTGGGATCCATCTGGCCCAGGCGCAGGTCGATCATGAGACCACCAAGCTCTTTGGCAATGCTGGCAACAACCTCGCTCTTGCCAATCCCCGGAGGGCCCCACAGGAAGCCCGGGCGCTGTTTGGCAATCAGCTTGTGAATAGCACGGCGGGCAGTGACACTGGTAACGGTACGATGTTCAACGGACATAATGTAGTTCCTTCTCAGGGTTAAAATTAAACTATGACTCTATTATATGCTATGTTGAATTTCGTGTCAACCAGCCTGCTTGATGTGTTTCTCAACATCGCCGTCATGGAATGCAATCCGCGTAATGTCCGGATGGGTCAGGATGCCTGTGGTAATGACAAACACATCGCGATCATCTGCGGTTCGAAATCGTTTGTGCCACTCGTGATCGTTACGAAATATCCAAGTCACTGAGAATCGATCTTTCATTAGTTCCATTCCTTCTTGTTGCCAAACTGTTCGTTATCATTGTAGCCTGCGGTGTAGGCTGTGATCTCGTCGGCAGTCATGCCCTCCAGCTCAACTTCTTGGCTGGATCCTGTGTCGCCCACGTAATAGTGAGGGCCGTAGCCGCGCCCGTAGTAGGAATCGGCACTGCCGCGATCCCAGGGCCCACCGTGGCGTTGATCATACTTGATGCTGCTGTCTTGATCAGTCATTCCTAACTCCTTACTGTATGCCTACATTATAGCACAAGTTGAATTAATGGTCAAATCAGTTAATCAAAGTAGTTGCCGGGGCAGCACTGGAACGTGTTTTTTCCAGCCTCAGCCCAGGCCATGGGATGCAGGTCCTTCTTGTCGATCACCTGCCGATTGCACAGTTCCATAGCCTTAAAGGCAGTTTCCGCAGCGAACTTGAACTTGTCGTTGCCCACAACAAACGTAAACTCAGTCATTCCCAACTCCTTGTTGCTAACCATACAACCATTATAGCACAGGAGCCATTTCTGGTCAATCAAGGGATCAGTACTCGAGCTGCTTTAACAGTTTCACAGCTTCGCTTCGGAACCGAGTGTAGTCATCTTTGGTCAACGATTTGGTTTTAGCCATAGTTGACTGAGTGACAATAAATCCCTCGAACTGTGCATAATGATTGGTGTTAGTATGATACCACAATAAGAATGGATTATCAAACTCAAGACTTACGGCAGAATTGTTGTGCCAGAAGCCAGGATGGACATCTGTAGCGACACCGTTAGTGGTGTACTTTAACTTTTTGTAAAAGAAGTCATGATCGGCAAACAAGTCAATCCCGTTAACTGCAAACTTTTTAAACAGTACAAACTTATCTTTAACAATGTTTCCTGCCTCGTTAACAACAGTATCATTGCTGCCCTTGTTTGAAAACAACATTTCTAATTTATTCAACACATCGGCCCAGGGCCGCCGACCATCTGCTACAGAGACAGACAGTGAGATCTGATGGGTTCCTTCAGGTAAGCCTGATTTGTAAATTGTTTGTTGGTTAAACCTAATTTCTATAACCGGGGGATTATCATGTGTGACACTAGACTCTAACTCAAACTCTAATTTTAATACATTGTTTTTTTCTTTTGATATCACTAGATTTAGAAACTCGTTGAAGTTCTCGTAATAGTATTCGGCACACTGTTCAAGTTCTTTACCTTGAACTTTAGATGGATAAAACGTTTGAAAGTCACTAAAATTATTAACCAATTTGGTATGCGCTATCCCTGCAGTTTGCTCCATCAATGGGACCTTGAGCTTGCTTAAAAACTTTTCCAACAACAACAACCTATAAAATCTTTCCTTGGCAGTCAGGTTAGGATTTAGCTCAGTCCACCAATTCCCAGCGGCGCTACGTTGCAACTGATTTTTTTCATAGTTCAAATCTGCAGGCGTGTCTGGTCCTAGTTCAAACGTGCCACCGGGGCTGACAGCAACTAGATGTCCAGTGCGGGCATAACTGGAAATTTTATACACCATTGATATAGTTTTTAAGAAGTCCTCCCAAGTCTCGCTCCAGTGCCCGACCATGAGCAAGGTAATAAAGTGTATGTTATTTTTTTGAAACTGCTCTGCTTCAAAGTACAATGCTTCAACAGTGGTCTTTTTATTCATGGCCAGGAGAACATTGTTGCTGCCTGACTCGACACCAATGGTGGCACTGGCTAATCCGGACTCGGCCAACAGTGGATACAGGTCTAGTGGCATTTGACCAATTGGTCTACATATCCATCCCGAAGCTGACCATGTAATTTTTTTGTCAGGATTTTCCCTGTTAAACTGGGCTAACTCGGTTACCCACTCACGGAGACTCTTCATACTCCCATTAACCAAACTGTCTAAAAATATAAAATCTCTAATGCCGTAACGGTCGGCAAGATAAATCATCTCCTTAACAATATTGTTACCACTGCGGAATCTAAATTTGTTTTGTACCACAGTTACATCGCAGAAGTCACAACTACGAACGCATCCTTTGCTGCTGAATATTGGTAGTTGAGTATGTCCTCTGTTAAGTTGCCCTGTATATAGACCTAACTCAAAGTCGTCGAAGTTGGCGTATGGATGATCCTGATGTTGGTATTTTTCCATATGAAACACATCGGGCTCAACACACCCGTTGAGCAAATCAACTAGGGCTTGCTCACCGTCACCTAGTATGTTTTCATCTATTAGTTTTCGTCGGAGTAAGATATCGCCAAATTTTAATAGTTTTTCAGCAGAAGATATATGATATTTGGCATGCATGGACTTGACCATCTGCACTCCAACTGCAGGTCCTCCGATGACAATTTTAATCCTGGGATTTAGTTGTTTAATTTTCTCGCATAGCATGTAAGTGGCCAAGTGCGAGTAGTATGAAAACACACTGATGCCTATCCAGGTAGTGTCTAGCGCAGACAACGTGACAGCCCACTTTTTGATAAACTCTGATGTTAGAAACTCGGCATCGGGATCAATTGACATGTCCGGAGTAGAAAAATATTCTTGTAACGAATCAAATAGCAACCGATCGTGATTGCAATCTTTTAATAATTCTAGTCCTAGATCTAGGGTCAAGCATTTGAATCCTTGTGATTCCACAGCACCTTTGAGCACTGCGATTCCTAGCGGGGGGCTTTCTACAATAGTGTATGGAACGGAAATTAAGACAATGTCGTACATAGGATACCGATATTTACCGGGGTCATGCCCGAGCATCAACTACTTGTTTGTCAAGGTAGTAAGGACGACTCCAGGTGCCACGAATACCACGAAAGATATCATCGGTATCATTTCTCCAATACTCGGGAATCGAGTCTCGAAAATGTAGAATACCATTGCGGTAGTTTTTGGCAGTAGTATCTATTTCGTTATCATACAACCAAGTGGTATTGGGTATGAATACCGGACTTCGCGTTTTTTCAACTTGGAATGTGCTAAGGTCCCACGTTGGATAAATCAAAGACGACACTCCGTCACGATGCAGCCATAGCGTTTGACCATTACGATCAACACAGGCCAGTCCCGAAGACTCGTGCTGCACCCAGGGTGTTTGAGCAGTAGCATGTTCAAGATACCGCTTGATTATATGCGCTTGCTTGATCAGCATGGGAGGCAGCTCTGGGCTCCAATAAAACATTTCAGTTGGTGCACTAGACCCGATGTAAAAAATATTGCTGACATCTAAGAATCTAACACACCAGCGGCCATCCACTTGCCATACCCGTGGTTTTTCCATGCCTAAGACAAACCCAATTTTTTTACCGCTGTGGATATAATCTAGATAGAATCTATCTAGCATAAACGGCCTAGTCCATGCCATGCTGTTGGGACTAGGAAGGGCCAACTGATTTATTGTGTCATCAATGTTGTCTGTATCTTGAAAGAAATCGTATATAGGGCGAGTCATATCAATGACCCTAAACTTGATTTCTGGGTGAGCGTCCTGTAACTTT
>Ga0181357_1000019_pt1 | contig 41734 bp, 30 predicted proteins | sample Fa13VDMM110DN_FD_130094 | JGI IMG/M metagenome (GOLD analysis project Ga0181357, IMG submission 130094) | Freshwater viral communities from Lake Michigan, USA - Fa13.VD.MM110.D.N | ecosystem: Environmental > Aquatic > Freshwater > Lake | place: USA: Michigan | collected 2013-09-24 | reverse complement strand
TATCAATTGTCATTCCTCATTATTAAATAGTTTTATTATTTCTTTTCTTCTTTGTTAAAAATAAAGTTTATACCATAATCTGTGAAGATAGAGCACAAGATATAACTTGTTCCAGAAGAAATGCAAGCTGCTGTAAATATTCCCCAGTCTATATCAATAAAGAACCAGTTGAAAACCCCACTCCAAAAACCTAGACACATTTGGCAGCTAAACAGCTTTCCAAAAAACCCGCTTGTTGGTCTAATCTTATCAAAGATACTTCCATAAAGAAGTATAGAAGTTAATCCGTAACAAGCAAGAATAAAGTAAATAAGATCCATTAGCGTTTTTTCTTTTGTTCGCCCAAATAGGAAAGGGCATAATGCTGCGAAAAATCAGAAGTTGACATTGAACCTTTTCTTGCATTGTGTGGAACTTCGCCTAACTCTGTGGAATTTTCAGTATCTGGATTTACTACTTCTTCATCTTGACTTTGTTTTAATCGTTCTTCGTATTCGAAAGAAGGTTTTTCAAGTTCTAAAAATAGATGTATGGATAACAACAAAACCTCTACCGGATCTGGTCCGTTATCCATCTTCTGTGGAATTACACATTCCATTGAAGAATAAATATTTCCAGCTTGAATCGTGCCAGGATCGATCACTCCACGTTTGTATAAAAAATCAAAAAACTTGTTTTGAGTATAATAGGTTCTATCATCCATTGCGATCTTTGATAAAACTAAAACCTTTGAACTTTTTGAATTAATGATAATGTCAATATAAGGATGGTCTTGAACAATCAAATTACCATCAAGAGTTTTTCTAATATCAAGCTTAATGGTAGCTTGTGGAATCTTTTCTGATTCCCCTGCATCTTCACCAGCTATTTTAATCTTAATCGACATTATTCAATTTCTCTCACTAGTGATTGCAATTTAAGAACTTTCTCAATCATTTCAGAATTTATCTCTGTATGTCTAAAATTCTCAATTAGTTTTATTAGTTCGTCTTGGTTCTTTTGCTCATTTAGCTTATTCGAACCTTTGATCAAAGCTTTGATTCTTGCTATTTCTTCGTTTAAATAAACTTTAAAATCAACTTCATTATCTGAAAACGAAGTGATATATTTTGACAATAAGTTTTTCTGTTCTGGTAGAAGGGAATTACTATATTTATCATTAAATTTCTTAGTAAATTCTCTATAAACAATATTGTCTATTGGCTTAATAGAAGATTTACTTTCTTTATTAATCTCAGACATAGAATCAATTACATACTGCTCCAGCAAGACCCTTGTTTTCATTGGAATCTCTTGATCAAAGATTTGAGCGATAGTTGCCAAATCTTTATAGTTGGACATAAAGTTGCTAAATACGGCTGGACTCAACTTTTTGTTTACATCGTTGATCACATTACTTTGACTTTGAAAAATGGTTTGTTGATTCAAATTGGAATATACTCTCTTGGCTTCGTTGATCATCCTCGATGCAACTTCTTTATTTAAATCTCTTGTTTCATATAAAGATTTATAAATATCTAGTTCTCTCCCGAGGGTCTTATTGAGCCTAAAGTTTTCCTTTAGTATCGTTAGGACAATATTTTTAGTTTTTTGATCCTTATTCATTACAGCTTTGGTAAGCTCCTTTACAAGAGATTCAAAAAGAAAAGCAGTATTTCTTTTCTTATTATGTTTAAGCTTTGTTTTTTGCATTTTTATTTAACTCCAAAGTTTCAATCAACATTTTTATATCGTTTTGAGTCTGAAAGATATTTGACTCTTCATCATTGTAATTAGGTTCCACTTTCTCCGAAATAGCAGAATTTGCTAAAGAGTTTATGTCTTGTAGCCCTGGGTATATATTTCTTCTACTAGAGCTTGCCGTAGAACCTCCTCCGGAAGCTTTAAAGCTTCTAGCCCTTGCTCCAATATCTCTTTTGTCCCCACCTCTAAACTTAGCTGGTGTGTATAGTTTTCCATTAGATGCAGCAGTGGTTGTTTGTGGTTTGCCATCATTTCTTCTAGCTGGTGCTGCCAACAAAGTGCCTTCATCTGGTGGCTCAGTTGTTCCTTCATCTGGTGGCTGAATTGTTCCTTCTGGTGCTGCTCCTTCTGGTGGTGGTGCTTCTGGCCCTCCTGGGATCTCTTCCCCACCTCCACCGGCTCCAAAGTCAGGAGAACCACCACCACCACCCCCAGTTTCTGATTGCGCTCCAGCGGCTTCTAGAGCGGCATTAAACTTACGGTCATAGAATTGCTCTCTCTGAACACGCAAGAATTCCTCATCAGATACGCCAAAGATATGTTGTGATATCCAACGTTTTGAAAAGTATCCATCAGTAGCAGCAGATGCAACATCGAATTTTACTTTCCAATGTTCTAACTCTTGTAGTGCAGCAAGCTTTGAAGGATTATTTAAAGAAAGTTTAAATGAGATAAGATCGTTACCCCTGTAACCCAGAGTAAACAAATGAATGATTCCAATCTTTTCTAATTCTCCAACAAGTACTCTTTGTAGCCGTTGGATTGTTCTTGCAAATCGAATATCTTTTTGGGCTAATGTCGCTTTATCTTCGGATGCTCCGTCCCCTCTTACAAGATAAGACATAGGAATTTTGATTGCAGCAAACAATTTATCTCTTAAATATTTAATATCTTCGATTGCGGAAGTAAATTGACCACCCGGAAGTGACTCTATTTTTGTATTGTTGACTGCTCCTTTCACTGGAATAAAATAATCTTCATCTACTGACAATGGATTGTATCTTAAATCAACTCTGCCGGTATTGTTATCCACAATTTGGTTACGCTTCATGGAAGTCATAACTTTTTGCATATATTGTTCTACATCTTGCGGAGGAATATTTCCAACATCAACATAAAATACTTTTCTTTCCGGAGAACGTGTAATTCTATATGCCATCATAGCATCTTCAAGAAGAGTATTATGAGATACCATTCCACTTACAATAAAATTATGAAGTTCATCTTCAACTTGAATATCATAGGTGTCATCTTCTCCAACGAACTCAAAGCTCAATACTTTTTCAAGAGTAGTTTCGTTATACCATTGTTCTTCGTCCATATTTAAGTAAGTTCTATATGACGTTTGACGATATGAACCGTCAGTGTATAGACCTTCGTTGCGATTTTTTATGATCGAATTACAAGGAATACCAGACATCATTGCAATTTCTCTTATACCATCCAATAAGCGGTAACTTATTGATGTTACTCTGCCATCACTATAACCTCCATCTGCATCGAAATAGCCACGAATAAATTCTCTTCTACTCTCAATATCCATAGAATAAATCCATTCAGGAACTTTCTTATTTAAAGCTCCAGTTTCAAAACCTGATGCTTCTAAGATTTGTTTAAATTCTTGCGAAAATACATTTGACTGACCACCTCTGGACCCTTTTGGTGGAGGAGTAATGTGAGCGTTTGATTGAGATAAATCTTCCAGCAAATTTCTATAAAAGCTATTTTGCTCTTCCTCAATACCATCAGCGAAACCAACCCTGTTGTTCCCCAACCATCCGTCACCAAGTAAAAATCCGAATAAGCGAGCAAACTTCTTATCGATGGTATATGTTCCGTCCCCTGAAACTATAGAAGGTTTTTTGCTATTAAAGTGCCAAAATGTAGCTTTGTTTGATGAAATGCCAAAGCAAGAAGAAACCTTTGTCCATTCATCACAAGGAATTCTTTTGTGCCCGTTCAAAAAGGCATGAATATTTTTATCAGAATAATCAAAATTTCCATTTCTAATGGTTTCCATGATATTTTCTTTATTATATTCAAATTTAGCTTTTAAAGAAACGCTTTGATTAGTATCGACTACTAATTTGATAACATCTTGTCCGTCTTTTACTACAGCTAGTGGGATCTTATCTTTACCGATAACAATTTCTTTTGCTTGCTTATAAACAAATTCGTTTGTTTTAGAATCTAATACAAGCATTCCATGTTTATCGGTGACACTGATGGTACGATGATTTGTTGAAAGTTTATATATTTCTTGTTTGCCCATGTATTTTTGAGCAACAACAGAGGTTTCTTTCGTTTCTTTTGTTTCTGGATCGTAACAATAGACAATATCTCCTGATTTAATTTTCTCAATAGGAATATATCCAAAAGGAGTTAAAACATTTTCTCCCTTAGCAATACATAATTGTCTCCAAATTCTTCTGGCTGGATCTAATATTGAAGTGCCATATGGAGCGAATTTATCATTCCCAAGTATTCTAAAATGTGATATTTGCCAGTTCTCAAATGTCATTCCGCCAGCATTCCATTGAAACTGGACATAATTTGGATTTGTTTTGTCCTCCCCTTCCAACCTTTCTACTTGGTTTGAAGGAAGACCAATGGCTGATTTTATTCCAAGCTTGTCATCAATATCTAAATACAGGAAGTAATCTCCAAATTTACACATATTGCGGCTCCAACTATAAAGATTGGATTCAAGATTCAAAGTTTTAGTGTATAAATTGTGAAGAATAGATTTTATTTCTTCGTTTGAACATTTGATCGATAACATAGGAGTTAAATCATTAGTTGTAGTCATTTCATCTGCAAAAATATCCAAAGCAGAAGCAAGCTCAGGAGTAAATTCCATTTGTTCAAAATCAACATAACGCTCGTTGCGATTGTGAGTTCCCATCATTTTTGATGAAAAACTCTCATAAGGATTGTAAGCGTTCTTTTTAAAGTCTAATCCTTGGGCAGATTCAAATGTTTGTTCATATTTATCTATCTGGTCCCGTCTGTATCTACTTTGAATCTGATGATTATAATTAACGATTGGACCTGAAAATAATCTAGTTAGTCTTTTGAACAAAGGTGAATCAGAATTCTTGATGTTCTTTTTATTATTTGGTGGCATATTTTATCCTTTGTATACCCAAGAAAATGCATCGTAAGTTTTTATAGCTTCTTCTTGTGCCGAAGATCTTGCGCTATAACCTCTCATTCCATTTATCTTTGTATCTAGTATTGTATTCGTTTTTATGATACTTGTCAACATTGCTCTTGTAAAATCTATTTCTCTTGTGTTAGCCAAAAAAATTGTTTCTTTAACCCAACATGCAATTGCTAAAGCCATAACTAAATCATCGTTATATCCTTGCATTGCTTGCGGCCTTCCGTGAGCCCAAATGAACGTATTCAGTTCGTTTGTAGTTCTAACGGATCGAATTTTAATCATTCGGTTTCTCATAAATTCTTCAAGCTTAGAAAGAATCAATGGTCTTGATTTGTGAGAAGTGGTAAATCCAGGCACAGAATTTGTAATAGATCCAGCAGTATGTTGATCAACAAACTCAGTAGTTCCTTTTAGAGAATAATATACGTTCGGATATTCACAAGCTATTACTTTTTCGACAACAGAATACCCAAGATTATTGTTCTCTACAATAACCATACAATTTCCGTACTCTTTTCCTGCGAGAATAATAAGATTAGCAAAATCTTCCGTACTTATCTTTCCTTGGTACTCCGCAACAAGATCCATAGTGTCAATGCATAGAACGTGAAATACAGAGTTGTCTTTTCCGTCCCCTCTTGCAACGTCTGCGGAAAGTAGGTAAGTGTATTCTGTTTTATATTCTCTCCAAATCCAATAGTTTCTATCGATTCCAGTTTTGTATTTTGGCTCGTTTGTATTCAAATGATAATATTCTAAATCATCTGGGGATATAACGGTTTCGCCAGAAGCATTGAATTGGCAATTGTATTCTTGTGCTATCTCTCTTGCAGAAAGATTTTTTGTTTCTTTTTCAAGCCATGCTGCATCACGATCAGGATGAACCGACCAAAGTAATTTTACATTATGGAATTCGTTGATGGAAGCTTCCGCATCAATATATGTTTGATGAAACCAATTTCCAACCCCGTTAGGTGTTGAGATCGCAATACAACGACCACCTGTTGCCATAGTAGGATAAAGGCCGGCCCATAACTCTCCCATGTTTTCAATAAATGCAGCTTCGTCAAGAACCAATAGAGATAAGGCTTCTGAACGACCAGCATCGCCAGAAGTTGCAGAAGCTTTAATTTGTGAGCCATTAGAAAGTTCGAAAGAATTTCTATTATCGATTGTAACGGTAGCTATCAATAACCAATCTGGCAAACTTTTAATTATGTATTTGACTTTTCTCACTAAGTTGGAAGCAGATAATAGTTTTGTTGCCAAAACTAAAACGTTCTTATCTCTGTGAAACAACATCATCCAAGCGATGTAACCAGCGACGATAGTAGATAATCCAAGCTGTCTAGCTTTAAGGATAATATTAAATCTAAAATCTTTAAAATCTTTTAGAATATCATCTTGAAATGGATACGTCCTAAAAGGTATTGGACCTCTTTGTGGGTGTGAAATCCTAGCATATGTATTTATAAAATAAACAGGATCTTTACCACATTTTAGTATTTCAGTTTGTATCTGTTGCTTGGTAAGTCGATAGCCTGCCATTCACTTTAATCTTTTTTCTTTTCGTCTTTTCTTGTAACATTCTCGGGCTTCTTAGCCTTATCTCGACCTAACGATAGAAACTTTTTAGTTATTTCTCTGGTAGTATCTTCAGATGGTAGTCTAATAGCAACTACAGAATCATCCAAAGAATTTATATCAAACTCTTGGTACATCATTAGATCAGTTCTAGATCTAGAAATTGGTTGAACTAAAATATTTACATCCTTGATAGGAGTTAATTTAAGAGTGCTTTTTGTAATAGACTTGTATTCTTTCTTTAAGAATTTAACAATGTCTGCCATTACTTGTTCCATCTCACCTTCAAACTTATCACCTTTATGTATCTCTTTCATCGAAATTTCAGATTGATAAGTTATACAAAGCTGGTTGCCACGGATTTTGACCTTGAACCCATCGATTACTCTTGAATCGAGGATAGGATCTCCATCTTCTCTTCGGAGTCCTATTTTTCTTTCTTTGCCATCTGCATTATATTTTGCAATGTGCGATCCATCATAAGCATTTGCAGCAGCTTGTGAAATACCTTGGATTACTTCAAGGGTTGTAGCCATTATATAGTTCCTCTTTTTGTATCGTAATTAAGTGCATGATAAACAGAACCAATCATTTGTTCCATTTGTGAAACTTTTGATTGCATCCACTCTGGTAAGTTATCGCCGTCTTCTATCATATCGTGAATTTTCAAAGCATATTCACCAATTTTAAAAAGTTGGCTTTTTGTCATGTAACCTTCATAATCTAATTCTTGATCTTGTCCTTCAACATTTTTATCATATCCGTCAGTTGGAGAACTTTGTTCCAAAACTTTTGCTTTGTTCCATTCTTCTTGAATTATTTGTTTTAGTTCATTTCTTGTTAGCTTCACTTTCACTTGGCCTCCATCCAGCTTTCCATCTTCCTTCTCTATCTTCTACCCAATTTACATAGCACTTTTTACAGCACTCATAACGATTCATATATAAATCGTCCTTTGGATCAAAAGAATAAGCCGAGCAAACAGAACAGGTTCTATTGCTATCTTTAGTAAGTAGTTTTTTAGAAATAAAAAGACCATCTATATTTATTTTTTGATCTCTTTCTGAGATATTGTTGTCTTTCTTCGAAAGTTCTTTTAGCTGTTCTATATATTCTTTTTCTTTTTCTTCATTCCAAAGATGCTTTGGATTCAAAATAGCTTCTTCGCCATACTTTTGTGCTATGGCTTTTTCAATTTTTACAATTTCATTTGGATCTTTCATAAAAAACCTACTTGTTTATTTTATTTTCAGGAAACCAGACTTCTGCTCCTCTCTTATAGTTTTTACATTTTTCCCATAATTTTTCATTAGTAAAAGAAGGATCATTCCATCTTAAATAATTGTTTGGTAATAAATAATAATTTCCATCTTCCATAGTAATCAAATGTAATGGTTTGTGTTGTTGTGGAAACTTACTAAAACCATCATACCAATCAACTAAAATACCAGTAGATAAACCATTTAAATTTTCTTTAAAATAATTAACATCTATACCCTCTAAATGATTTAAACTTGTAACATCTAAATTTACTCCCATGTTTCCCCAAGGTTGTAATGCGCCGCTCTTTTTAGGTATAAAGTTTGGTTTATGATGTATTCCATGTAAAGGAACCCCTGTCCAGTGAGCACCAGTTTCTAAAGCTAAGTGTGTCAATAACACTTCGCCTTCTCTGGCAAAAACTCCATGCCAGATAGCTTCTGTTAGCCCTTCGCTTTTGTCTAAAAATTTGTTTTCTACATAAACATATAATATATTTGGTAAGTTTGAATGCCTACTCATTTAATTCTTGTCTCAATTTCCTCGTAAAGATAAAAAGTTCCAATAGTTGCTGCGGAACCTGCGATGAAACTTAGTCCGATAAAGAATGGAATTAAATTTTTGTTCTGTTTTTTGATCAGTCCTCTCAAAGCTTCTATTTCTTCTTGCTTGGTTGCAAGAAGTTTAAGATCTAATTTCTGCAAATTAGTATAATCAAATTTGCATTTATCTTCAAGAATGGTATATTTTAAATCAAGCTTTTCTTTGATCTTATCTGCTTCTATTTTACAAGTAGATAAATCTGTATCATAAGTTGTAATAATAGTAGCTAATGCTTCTGGGGAAAGTAAGGTTCCATCAAACGGAGCAGGCTCATTCTTTCGAAGATGAGTGTATTCGTCTGAGGCTAAAACATCCTTACAGACCAGCAAGAAAAACAAAATAACTTTATTTATTATTGACATATTTTATTGGAAACCTTTTTTGGAGTTCTTCGTTTATAGACGATGGATTCTTTTTCCATCTCCTTACAAATGCAGACTTTTGCTTACGTTTGACTTCTTGCAGTTCTTTTTGTTGTATCTGATATTTTTCTTCTATTCTATCAAACTCTTCTTGATAGTTTATTATTAAATCATCATAAAATTGTTTCTGTTCTATCATAGAATCCTGAAGTTCTTCTATCTGGATATTTGCCGAGTTGGTAGCTAAATCTAGCGATAATGCGGCTCCTTTGTTCGATTGATGAAAATACAAAGGAATGGCAATGGCATATAGTAATGCCAATATTAATTTCCAATATTGTCTAACTATAGCAAACATTTATTATCCTTTTAACTTTGAAACTATATCGATTACGCTTTGACCGCCAATATAAATTGCGGACACAACGATCCAATCAGAAGATCCTAAATCAGAAAAAGCAAGCAATCCAGTTGCAGTTATCCAAACAAGCAGTTTTCTTGAAATTATCTTATCAAGAACTTTATCAAAACCATTGCGAAATGCAGACATTTATTCCTTTATGTTCTGGTAATTTGGCATCGAAGCCATATAATTTGTAATAGCTTCTATAAGTAGTTTCTCAAACTTCTTTGTGTTCCATCTACTCCATCCATACATTTTTTTTATTACGTCTTGTGCTTTCTTGTTTATATCCAAGACTATTTTTGAAGATCCATCTTCATTTTCAATGATCTCAATTACTTTGAGTTCAAAATGTGACATATGCATACCCATCCTTTTTGTCGATAGTTAAAATTGTATCAGCTACGTCTTTTAGGCTGTCCATGTGAGAAATCAACAGAACAATATCATAGTAGTTTTTTATCATTTCTATAATCCTCACAAATCCCTCCATGTTTTCCGAGTCTAAAGCTGTTCCCGGTTCGTCAAGAATAAAAATGTTGCTAGTTGGCAAATTTGAAACTTGCAGTAGAGCCAAACGAATTGCCATAGATGCAATTGTTTTTTCTGCTCCAGAGCCCATTTCAATAGGTCTTGGATTATATTTGGGATGTTTTATGAACACGTTTAATTTTGTTCCATCATCTTCAAAATATACTTCAAACTCTACAATATTTGATAGAACTCTAGTTATTTCTGCGTTAATAACTGGCAACTTATTTTTGATGATATTGTAGGAAATGCCACTTGGATGCATACATCGCATAAAATAATCATATGCAGCGAATTGATCTCTGCAATTTTCTAATTCTTTTTTATCTTTTTCTATTATTAGGATTTTTTGCTTTTCAGAACCTATAGAAATATAAGTATCTTTTATTGTATTGCTCATTTTGGCATGAGATGAATTTAGCAGAAATAACACTCCTCTTTTATCAATCTCAGAATCTCTTAGTTCTTCAATCTTTGAAAAAATTTCATTATTCTTTTTGTATTTTTCAATCTCATCTTCTACATTATTAAGTTCAGATTTGGCCTTATCAATATCTTTGTTATGTTTTTCCATATCAATTTCAAGTCGAAGAAGTTCTTTTTCGCTTTCATTCTTTTTAATAACTATTTGTTCATACTTTGATAGTTGAGAATTTATTTGAGTAAGATCATATTGCTCTATTTCTTTTGAAACAGAATCATATTCATTTGAATGTATCAGATGGTCGTTCTCGCTGGTACCAATGTCATGCTTTGCTTTATGTGCGTCCTTAATAAACTTGCAAGCAGGAAATAATGAACCACAAGGAACATCATTGAGAAGTTTAATTTTATCTTTAAGTCTTTTTACCGTTCCAACGTCAGATTGCACTTGTGAATAAATTTCTTTCAATTCTATTTGTTTGGCCAAAACAAAATCTTTTTTAGATTTCAGTTCTGTCAAGTCAAAACTATTGATAAATGTATCCAGTTTGGAAAATAGTTCATTTTTTTCAATAAATACTTTTTTCTTTTCATCTATTTGTTTTTTTACGGATTCAATATATGTTAGCAATCCTTTTCTATTTCCTAGCAAAATAGGAATATTGACGTATTCAATTCCACTTTCTTTGATTTGGGTTTCGACATTCTCAATCTCACGTTTCACTTCGGTAATTTTATCTTGGACTTGTTTAAGTCTGCTATCACATTGTATTAAGGATTGTTCCAAATCAAGCAGTAGAGCACTTGAATTGCTTATCTCTAAATCATAGTCTCTATTCTCAACCTTCCTCAAAAAGCCTTTAAGGCTCGCAGATTCTTCTTTGGCGAGCTTAAATTTTGCTTCAAAAATGTCTAGGTCAAGAAATCTAGCAAGAACTTCTTTTCTTTTCGTAGAGCCTTCTTTGATAAACGACATTGATTCAAGCTGTGAGGATAAAGAAGTAAGCAAGAAGTCATCAATTGTGCCAAACATTTTACGAATTTTCTTATCTGTATCTGTTCTGGAAAGTTCGTTTAATGTTTCCTGTTGTTTGGAAACCGAATCAAATCTGCTTAAATCTAATTCTGTTTTTGCTTCTTCTGTTATCTCTCCTTTCAGCTTCTTTACATACTTCTCTGCTCTTCTGTCGATGGTATAATCTTGCCCATCCACTTCTATAACAGCACATCCTTTGCCATAAGATTTATTTTGATTGATTATGTTGGTTGTTTTGCGTTCGTTTTTTGATGTTGTATTAAATATTGAATAAAGAACGCTGTCAATGATAGAAGTTTTGCCAGAAAAATTCTTAGAAAATATTCCAACAATGCCATTTAAATTCTCAAAATTAATTGAATTACCTTCTCCATAATTGAAAAGATTGTCCCAAGAAACTTTCTTTAATTTCCAATTGACGTTACGACAAACTTCCTCAGTTGATTCTACTATTGTATTATAGCGTGAGTTTATATCAAAAACTTGTTGCAGCATTGTATCAGAAACTTTATAGTCAAGCAGGTAATCTGATATTAGTTTATTTTGAACTGCTTTATCTCTTAAATCTTCTTTTCTTCCAATAATGCTTGCGTTAAGTTCTTGCGTTTTATTCACATTTTTAGACAAAAAAGAAATAGTTTCTGGTTTAAATTTACTTTTTGCAACATCTGCTGCTTTTTTCATTAGCTCCGGAGGGAGATTGTAATTCGAAACAAGTCTCAAACGAGAATTATTTGGAATTGTCATAGATTCTGGCAGCTTTCCTTCTTCTGTAAGTTCGATTGTAATAAATGGATGTGGGTTAGGAACTTGAATATGCTTAACATTAAAATCGTTTTTCCCCTTAATGTCCCATATCAGGAGCCCTTTGTCATTTGTTTCTGCATGATTCTGCTGGATAGTGGAGCCAGGATAAACAAATCTTCTTGCGCTATCCAATGCTTGATTGGATAGATGTACGTCCCCAAGCATAGCAAAATCACAACCCTCAAAGATAGGGATTGAATGATCACACTCTGTCAATGTAAAGCCCATATCTGTTTTAGAACCTTGAATAGAACCGTGATAAAGAGCAATGTTAATCTTGTCTTTGTTCGTAGGCTTCGACCAGTGTTCTTCATCAAATCGGCTAAGAACGTTGAACGTGATATCTTCGTTTAAAACGTGCTCACAAGAATATTTTAGATATGTCAAGTTCTTATGTTGCAGAATATCGACAATTGGACTTATGGAATCCATACGATTATTATTCTTTAAGTTAGCGTCATGGTTGCCAGCAATAATATAAGTTGGGGCAATGTCTGCTAACGATCTAAGAAACTCTGACGAAAGGTTAATTGCTTCCGGGGAAAGTTCTGTTTTATTGTGGAAAATGTCTCCACAATGTACAATACAATCTACATTTTCTTCTTTCAGAATCGAATAAATTTGATCAAATATAATTCGGTATTCTTTATGAGATTTATGCAACTTGATATGCGTATCTGACAGATGAGCAAACTTCATTTCAATCCTCTACCATCCATCATAACATATGACGGGCCAACAATTAAGAGAAAAGACTAACTATTTCTTTTTTTATAATCTTTCTTAAAAAGGATTCTGTTATGCCTGTTGTTGTTGAAGTGAATAATCCAGGGTCTGAAATGACGAGATGACCATCAGAACGCATCATGTAATTGTTGCCATGTAGATCTCGTCTTGACATTCCGTAATTTTCTAAGCGTTGTAGTGCATTGTTGAAAGATATAGCGATTCCGCCATAATCTTCTTCTGGTGAGGTTTCTTTGTTCTGATCATATGGATTTTTTCCTGACTTTGGAGCAACAGGAATTGATGTTCCAAGTGTATGCATAAACCGTTCCGCAAATTTAATCTTCATCCAAGATCTATTTTGTGGCCAATTCATAAATATTATTCTAGCGATTCTATTAAGTTCCGTTTCGGCTATTATAAAAGCTTCTTTATCTTTTGGATCGGTTGCCAACCGATAAATAGCCTGTGGTAATTTGAAATGATTAAAAAAACTATCATTTTTTGATCCAGATGGGATTTCTAAATCTTTTCCAGTAAAAATATCATTCATTATTTTTTGCTTTACTTCGTCATCAATTCGAAACTTTTCGTCTGCAACAGAGTTGAAAGCTGTTTTTACTAATTTATAAACAAAGTTTTCCTCTTTAAGAAGCTTCAATAACAAAGACGGCTTAGATATAGGGTTGCTCGTTATATCTGATACGCCAGCATGGGTGTCTTTAAGAACTTCCATGACAATTATGCTATTGTATGAATCTACATTGAATCCTTTTCGATCAATGATTATTGATTCAGCGACATATACATTTGGTAAGAATTTTGCTGCTGCATTATCAGCTTCATCTTTTGATATTATCATCTGTTGTTTGATTTCTTTTATTTTATCATAAGCTATATGCTCATTTGAATTTTTAGAAAGTTTCAGAACAACCTGCTTTTGGAATCCAAAGTCGGCAATAGTTTTTGGTTCAGCTAGATATACGTCAGAAAAAGCAGTTTTTCCTACACTCAAATCCTTTACTATTTCTAAGTTATATTTTTCAGCAACCAAACTTGCCGGTAATCGAGGAAGACCCTGGACAGGAGAAGCTACCTTCCCAGGCATAACTGCTGTTCCAAAAGCTGTTGCTTCTTTAAGTATTCTTATTTTTATTGCCATATATTAAATAGCCATAATTTGACTTTCAAGCATCCAATTCTCATTAATTAATCTTGCTTGCTCTTTTCTCTCTATAAATTGTTCTTTTGTCATTTCTCCAACGTCATCAAACCCAGTAACGTCAATTTTATAAACTCGTATATCATAGCGAATAAATTTATTAAGAATGCTATTGGATTTTTTCTCTGCGTCTGGATCAAGTGCAATATAAACAATTGGATCATACTGAATGATTTTATTGAATAAAGTTGTTTTCTCTTCCAACGTTGAACCAAGCAATGGTATCGCATTCTCACATTTTATTGCATCGAAAACTCCTTCTACTAAAACAATATCTTTATTCCAGTTTATATAAAGTTCGTTGAAAACAATGTCTTTGGTTGCATTTGGATTTATATATTTCGGATATTCTCTGCCATATCCTCTTGCGACAAAATAATCACACTTTCCTTCAAGATTGAAAGATGGGACGATAATGCGACCTTTATACTCTCCATCTGCACAATGGCCTATTTTCCACATAACAATATCTTCTTTTGTTAGACCACGATCATAGAGATATTTTAATGCAAATTTGGATGTTAGCGGAAGTTGCTTGTTCGCTAATGAAACAAATTGTTGCGGAAGATCTATTGTCTGCTCCTGTATTTGAACTCTTTCTACAAACATATCATCGTTCAAGTCGTTTAAATCAACAATATTATTTATTTTATCCCATTCGTACAACTGAGAGTACGACAGCTTAGCTTTTAAAAATCTGCGAATGTTCCTGCCTCTTACATTGCAAATCCAACATTTATAACTATTTGTTACAATATTTACGCTAAACTTTTTCTTATGATGTTTGCAGAATTCACAAAAAAACAAAAGCTCATTGCCAGATCTTTGATATTCTCCAAGGGCTACTTCAAGTAATGATGTTTTGGTGCTCATTCAGCCATCATATCATATGTGGCACTACTTCACAACAATAGAAATATATTGATCCATAATGTTATTTTTATTGTTTTCCTCATTATACCAAACCCAAGCAAAAAGATCTTTAATATGGCTGATTCTGCTTTTAACCTTGGTGGCTTCATCTTCAAGCCATTTTAAATGTTGTTTCTTTGGTTCTGGTAGCTCTATTCCAAGATCTAAGGCTAACTGACAGATTATATACCAATTTTTGTTTTTGTAAGCTTCTTGTGCTTCAAGAAATTGTCGCATTCTTATTTCTTTAACTTCTTCTCTTTCGCCAGCAGAAATTGTATCTGGGTGAGTAATGGTAACAATCTTTCTATATAACCTTGTAAAATCTTCATCCTTTTGTTCTGTGGTCCAGTCTTCGGTAAGAGGCTCAACAGGCTCGCTATAATTCTGATGATTTTGCTCAGCCGATTCTTCTTCTTTCTCTTCGAATAATTGGAGGTCTGTTGAGCAAGTTTCTTGATGAGTTTGAATTTCTGGATTTTGAATGTTGATGTTTTTTTCTTTACATCTTTCGTGAAATGCTTTTTTAAATTCTTCGTGGGCTTCTTTAAGAGTGTCTTCAAAATAATCCAACTCCGCATACAAATATTTAAGTTCAAGAAATTGTTTTTTATATTTTTTAAGAACCAATGCAGGTTTCATAAAACTAAATAGTTTGCAATCCGTATAATGCTATTACGACGGCATCTGCTTTATCATCGGTGCCTGGAACTGGATTGCCATGTGCTGTTAAATTATAAGAAAACTCTGGATTACTTAGTTGAATAAAATCAATAATGTATCTTTTTACCTCGGTTGGTTTTATCCCTCTTGGAATTTTTATTCCCAATTTAGTTCTTGCGACTCTAACATTTACCATCTGTGGTGGGCTTTGAAAAACATTATAGATTGAGTAGCAACACATCCCATTAAATCTTTGTAATTTTGCCATTGTATGTGCTGTGGTTTTTCCTCCACCAAATGCAATGAATGGTTCTTCGACAAACACTTCTGTTATTAAATAATAATTTTGAAGTTTGTTAAGTTTATTCTCTAATAATTTTGCACGCTCTTCCAAAGAAGTTTCTGGCTTAAATTTTATAACGTCAGCCGTAACAATCTTTTTATCCATATTCAAAACTGCAATTCCGATCTTAGAGGAACTTACGTCCAGCCCTAATATCATTGGGGATTTTTCCATTTTTCCTTATATCTTAATTTATAAATCGTAACGTAGTTTAAACGTTAAGCTTCTGTCCTGTGTTTTCCTTACAGGCTTTGCAACTTTAGCAACTCCAATAAGATTTTTATCTTCGTCGTATATATTGATCTTTGTTATGAAAGTTGTTTTTTCTAAATATTCTTGCGGATCATTATATGAACTTGAAACAACATTTGCCGGATTTATCGTTTTGTTTTCTACGAATGCTGTTGAGCTAGTAATCGGACTTGTTCTTTGACTTTGTTTGATAAATGTAGGATTGGATGAATGATTATATTCTCCTCTATCGGCATGGACAAGCATCGTCATAATTGGAGTCTTATTGACTCCATTAAATTTAATGTCAAAGCTTGAAGATGGCAAGTTCCCAGCAGTATAAATTTCGCTACCCTGGATTCCAGTTCCAAAATAAAGCCAAGAAGAAGTAACTTGATTTGAAATATCATTTAGATAGTTTCTTGCCACACCAGATTCTAAACCCCAAGATCCAGTTAGAAGGATAAATCCCTCTGTGTATAAAACCACTCCTGCTACAGAACCTGTATTCAAGGAGCCTGTTGGTCCAACTTGTATTAACTCTCCATTCTTCTTTGTGTCTTGCAGTTTTCCTATAAGGGTTCCAGAGATATAAAAAGATAAATCTATAGAACCTTTCTCTATTGAGTCTCCATAAAAAATTGATGGTATGCTTATAAGATTCAGCGGCTGAGTCGCTTTATTTCCAAGCGAGGAAGAATAAGCATAATGATTACTAGACTTATAATAATTTAGTGTATTCTGTAATGCTTGTATTCTTGTGCGAGTTTCCCCGAATTGATAATAGTCTCTACTTATTGAAGAACTAAGAGGATAAGAACCAGTAACGATATCCCCATACGAGAAATCAGAATTAAAAGATGTTGTAGATATCGTTTTAAAAGAAGTTAGACTGCCATCTTTAGTAATGAATGGATATATAAGTCCAGTTGCTGATATGTTTCTATCAACATTCATTTCATATAGATTTATAAAACCAGTTGGAACATTCCCGACATTAGCAGTAAAAGCTCCAGATATTTGATTTTTATTGTTTAAGTAAGGTGTGCCATTGTAAATAAAGAAATTTACTTTTGGATTAAATTCTACTTGATTAATAAAAATTTCATTTGGTTTTATTTTTTTAAATGACATAATACTATTGCTATTTACTAAATATTACGGAGATTAAAAATCAATTCTGGTTCTTATTGTTAATTCTGAATCAATTGTCTTTTTAAGTGGTTCTGAAAGTTTAGCAACCGCCAACAATTCATTATCTGCTGAATACAAACCTACCGTAGTAACATAAGAAATTGGAGGATCAGAACTTTCATTCTTTACAACTATTTTGCTACTTGATACATAAGTTGGGTTTGATGAATAATTGAATTCATTATGGTTTGCACGACAGAAGTAAATTGTAGAGTTTAGTTCAGTAGTATTGTTGAAAGAAATATTATATATTCTATTTCTTATTGCATCACATGAACCAGTAATACTACCACTTGTCATATAAGCCCTCACAGACGACGTATGAGCCGAGCTATCTGCTCTTGGACCAAAGACACCAGTGAAGAGTGATGCGGTCAGCACAGCGATTCCTGCTTGGTAATAGATCAATCCTACGCCAGTATCTGCGGCAGCAGCAGAAGAAGTGTAAAGAATTCCATATTCTCCTGCTGGTGAGTTTGTTCTGTAATCAGTTGCAGCACCGTAATCGGAAGCAGTAACCAAAGTGGCCAATGAGCTATTAGAGGTTCCGCTTGCAAAAACAGAGATAGAGAAGGAACCTTTCTTAATTTCGTCTTTTGTCAGCAGTCTTGCGAAAGGTATGAAGAAAGCTTCCTTGATCTTATCGTTACTGCCGGTTGTAATTGCAAAACTACCATCTCTATCAAATTTTTGTAAAGAGCCTGATGTGTTGTAACCAACCAAAATTTGTGACATTTGATTGTACATATTTATCTTTTTATTGGTTTGTGTGCCAATTGAAGAAGATAAAGTAGAATCCGAAGAAAATCCAACTGCTAAATCAAATATGTGATTTGCTGAGGAGCTTAGATAGGGATAATCATAAACAGATTGAAACATCTGGTGAGCGTAATTCTGAATATTTAAATCGGAATAGGTTCCTGATACAATTGTTCCAGTTATTGGAATAGCTTCATTAAGCAAAGTTTTTGTTGATGCTATGTCTGCTGATGTGAAGTTTTTAAAGGTTGTTGCCATTGAATAAATTTTATCCTATTGTGCTTTTATAAATCTAATTGGTATCGATATCGAAGATCCGGTTGTTACACCACGAACAACCAAGTTTGTATCAATGTAATAGTAAGTTGTAGAACCCAATACGAAAGTTGAGCCCAATGTGGTAAATAAGTAGGTACTAGTATTCAAAGAAACAGATGGCTTTACTTGAAACCCTATACAGGTTCCTCTTGGGCCACGGATAACTTGATTGAGTAAGCGTGTAGTTGTGGAAGTATCATCAGTTATGATGTTCTCAATCATGTTGGAATTCCCACTTATAGAAGCATAATAACTTGCAACGTTATCGTCATCAATGAAAGAAGGAGGAACGGAGGTCATTGAGTTGCCTCCTGTGTTTAATCTTCCTAATCTATTATCTAATTCTATAATATATTGTGTTTCATTCAAAAACGAGTCGATAGGAGTTGCGGAGCTAAGTTCTTCTGAATCAATTCCTTGATCAATTCTAATGTAACCAGTGGTAGTTTTAGTAAAAGAACCGGCTGTACTGCCTATTGCCGTTATGGTGCTGTCATCATCGGTTGCAACTATATACAATCCAATACTACTCAAAGGTGTTCCAGTAATTGTAGATCCTCCTGTTCCAGTCGTACCTACGTTTTGATTCAGCTTCATTGTAGGAAGATAAAGAAGATTAGTTCTTGAAATGGACATAAGCGTATGTTTTACGACGGATGTGTTGTTTGTAAATGCTTCGAAAATTGGAGTTTGTAGAATGTCTAAATCATAATAAGCAGAGCCGGAAGCGTGATTCTTATCGTATAAGCCATAATTGATTTCATCGTCGGCCAAAACAAATTTAGCGATTTTAAAAGATCCATCACCTTTTGCTAATCGAAGCCGACCAGTATCTGTCAATACTGCATCAAGAATAATATCTCCGCTATTGTCTAAAAATGCCATTTGTTGTTTCGCCTCTTTTTAATTAGTGTTATGGAATGTTTTTTAATAAACATTTGTTAATTTATCAATTCTCTTATTCGTTTTTTGAATTTCAAATTAACATCAAATGATTTACCACTTTTCTTGCTTGTTATTCTTACTTTGAATTCTTGTTCCCAAAGTCCAGTTTCTGTGCCAAATACTATTGTATCATCTTCTTGTTTTACGACTTGGGTAAATAATACTGAAGGATTAATGCTTAAATATTTTTTAAAAGATTTTTCAAAAACATAATTTTCTTTTTCTTCCATAGTAAATAGTTTTACAATAGAATATACAGCCCCGTCGTTGTTAATAATTTCTACTTCGAATACCTCTGTAGGATTTGAAATGTTGTTATGTACATCTACTGATCTAAAAGTATAATAGTATTTAGTATTTTGACTTAAACCATCTCTAAAACTTGTTGCGGTTGCGTCATCAAAATTTACTATTCTATAAAGACTATTTTGGAAATCATTATATCGGGTAGGGGGAGTAGTTGTTCTAAATACTTGTACTGACTTTAAATCGCTTATTGTTTCGAACATAACTTTTCTTGAATTTAGCTTTTGTTTTCTTCTGATTCTGTCGAAAAGTTTCTTTTCAGATTGAAAAATTAGTTTTGGATGCTCTACAGTTGTGGTGTCCTGGGTATTCAACAAAAACAGCATTGTTCCCGGCGAGCCAATATATGGAACAATATTAACGTCCACCGTTGTCGGTGGGTTATCAATCACTTCAACATTATCAGAAAATATAGAATTCTTGTGAAACGCACATTCACCTTCCATGACAATCTTGAATTCTGTTAAATTTTGAAGTTCATTATTTGAATAACGAACTTCTTCAAAAGTGTAAGTAAATGAATTAATTAAATTAATTGTGCTTATATCGTATATATATTCTTTTTCATAAATTATTTGTGTATCAACGAATGAACACTCTGTTGAATCACTACTTCTTGCTATTGTTACTATACTATTTTTTACCGATCCTAATACTAGTGGTGAGCTATTCGGAGTTGGCGTTATTGATGTTAAATTTCCTGCTGATAACGAAAGTTGCTTTTTTTCTATTTGATAACAAATCGGATAAACATCTAATGGGCTAAAATTTAGAACAACTGAGTAGTCAAGTTTGCTATTACATATTTCAGTTATTTTATTTGTAAGAGTTATATATGGAAAAATACTTAATGGAGTTTTTAACATAGATAGTCTTTTTCTGTTGTGCTTTGTGTATAAGCGTAAATCATTTAAACTATAAGTCTCAAACCCAACAATAGTATCATCGTTGTCTGACGTTGGTATTTTAAAGCTCACTATACTCTTGTAATCTACTATTTGTATATTTTCTTCTGTGAAATTAGTTGTTGTGGTAATGATGTAGCGTTCTCCATCAATATCAACAAAGTCTCCATTCTCCGATGGTGTTTTCTTGTGTCGCTCCGATTTGACGTACACCATTTCTGCTGTTGGTGTTTCCTCCACAAATTTCTTATGTGAATTATTTGCAAGCATAAGAGATAATCCACCTTTTTCAACAACACTCAATAAAGAATCGGTCGGATAATTTGAAAACTTTAAATTCACAGCATATGGAAAGTTTTCGGAAGAAAGTTGGTTATTGGCAGGATTTACGCAGGATGAATCTAAAACATAATTCCTAACCTTTTTAATCGAGTTTATTTCTTCTGGCAGTTTCATTTCTGTTATGGCTTTCGAATAATCAGTGAAATACTGATTACTCAAAATTGATTGCTCAGTGACTTTTATTTTATCTCCCAGAGAAACTATATTTTTGACTCTATCCGACTCATTTGTGAAAAGATATTGTTCTGCTACATAATAATTTGGGATTACTGATTCTCGTTTAAGTGCTGTTGAAAATAAGTTTTCGTATTGTTTGTTGTAAAAGTTATATTGAGGATTAAAATCATAAAACAAATTTTGTGGGCTTAATTCACTTAAATCTTTTGTGCTGTGAGTATCGATTTTATAATGCTTGTACGAGTAATTGTTTTTATCTTGAACATAACTTTTCACTGCATAGACAAATGCAGATTTTAGAAATGAAAATTGTTCAGACGTTAAACTGCTTGAAACATATTCATACAAAAATGTCGCAAGGGTCTTAGCATTTACCCCAATAGAAACATTATGTTTAAAATTGTTACCTTCTTGAAATCTCTCTGAAATGATAATATCAAACAATTGATAGAATGGATGTGTTTCTTTTATTACTGGTGCATGTTCGCCATTTAAAAATGTTAGATAATTTGGTTTTAGTGCCAAGATTTTATCTTGTATGCCGCAAGCAGAATAAAATCTTTTAATTATTGCTGCAATACTATCTACGAAGATTAGCGTGAGCGGTATATCATCGCTAACGGTGATCGCAGTATAAAGTTCTAATCCTATTGAAGAAAACGATATTTTCAATTCTTCATTGCTTATTGTAGATACTAAATTTTTTGGATAATATGTCTTATTCATAATTGGATGTGCCTTTAAAGTTCTTCACTAAGATCTTCTTCGATACTTCTGTTACCCAATTGAACTGCTGCTGTTGCCGAAGACAACGAACTTTGTATTTCTGGAATTGTTGCTGGCCGTGAAGCTGTCGTAGTAGGAAGTATCTTTGAAGCAGTAGGGGCTGTTTTTGTTGTTGCAGTTGTAGCAAATGGATTTGTAGGTTGTGATTGTGTATTGCCAGTTATAGCTGTATCAGTTTGTGTTGCTGGATTCTGCATTACGAACTCAGCAGCAGACATTGCGGAGGATGTTTCTTCTGCCAAGGTAGTCTGCAAAGTGTAACGTTCTGTTGTTGCGGCCAATGGATTTGTGGGTTGCGATTGTACAGAGGGGGTTATAATTGTATTGGTTGTGGATTCTGGACTTGATTTCTTTGTATAAATTGGCGTGTCAAATCCAGCGGGCTTAAATCTAAGAACAAAATAAGTATTTGATATAGTTGGTAAAGATTTGTTTGTGAAATAAACGTTGCTCTTATCTTCAATACAAGTTGTTCTGGCAAAATAAGTTCCAGTTGCTTCTGCTAAAGTTTTTACGTCATTAAATTTGTTTGTCACATTGTTGTAGATTTCTATTCTTGCTTGTGGTATCAAAAACTCTTTATTAATTTTATTCAAATAATAAAGTTCAAATTTAAATGTTGATTCTGAATTTTTCGAGATTGAAGTATTTGCTTTGGTTGTGATCTCAACTATCTTAGTAGAATCGACTTGCAAGGAAGATAAACTGATTTCTTTTTTTGCGTCAGTAACAGAGCTTACTGGTTTTTGAAATCTTGTAATAACTGCTGATGATTTAGTATAAGCTTGATTTGTTTTTGTTTTTAGATCTTTTTCTGTTTTTTCAATAGTATTGATAACCACTCCAAGCTCATCATATATTGAATCCAAAAGACTATATACGGATGAATAAGTTACTTGGGTAGAAGCAATAACAGAATTTATTATCTTATATGATACTTCACTTTTCTCATCTATTTTTAATGAATCTACGTCATATTCTTTATTTACATCAACAAAATATCTAAAACTAAAATTATCTTTTGATTTTGGAAAGTCATCTAATTTTTCTTTTTCTATCGTAGGATAAGGTTTGATTGTCGTAGCTTTGTCAAGCGTGTGATATGACATTTTATTTTGGAACATTATCAAGTTGCTAGTTTTTGTATAGGAACTTTGAGCAGGACCGATGGAATCAAAAAATTGTCCGATTTGATTCATTGTATTGTTGGCATAGAATATAAAATCATTACAAACTGCAAAAGTTGTTTTTTTAAAATCTAAAGAATTAATAATCTTCTTTGTGTCTGCATCAACGATCTGCTTATTTGAAAACAAATTAATCAATTCTATAAAATCATTTATCAACGATTTCACATTTGGAGGTCTGCTGAATAATCTTTTCTCAAACATTCCAGTTGTACTATTTGTATTTCTTGGATCATTTATGAAGTTTTGAAATATGTTTAGTCCGATTAGTACATCAAAAAACATTCCAGTTGGATTCAGGAGTGCTTTGTTGTAATATCGAAGCAAAGCAAGATCAACGTTATTGGAAACTTTAACAGAATACTTAAAATTTTGTTTTTCTACTTTTGGAAATGTATCATTAAACATTATACACTTTTTCCCGATAATTGAAGTAGTTGTTATTGGGATCAACTCTATTATCGTTGCCGTTGAAAGTTGAGTAATTGTTCCGTCCTGTTGTAAAATAAATGAGGAAAGTAAATTGTCATCTTTAAAGATTTCAAAATATAAATTACATGGATAATCATAGGAATTAGGAATGTTCTTAGAAAATGCACTATTGAGTACAAATTGAGTTTTATCAAAAAAGAAAAAGTTATTAATGGTTTTCTGACCATAATCGAATGAAGTAAAAATATCTGAGATATAAGAAACTCGATCTTTTTCTATTCCAGATGATAATTTTGTACCAGCTAGCAACTGCAAAATGTTTGTATTTAATTTCTTAGTTTCTCTCACATCGTTTAAAACTGCGTTACCAATATTATCGTTTATAGTCTTTTTGTTTATCAAAATATTATATGTATAATATTCTACGCTATAAATTTGTCTCAATATGCTTGTTGCTACGGTGTCTGTTGAGATATCTGTTGTAGCATCTGCATCTTCGATCTTGTTTTCTGAGAGGTATGTACGGAAATCAATTATTGGGACTACACATAAAATAATATCTTTTGTCTTGTCCAATCCGGTGAATGCTGTTGAAAAATTAACTTTATAGCTATAGTCTCGTTGTGACAACTGCGAAAGATCTACAATATCAGTAAGATTTATTGTTTTAAATTGAATGGCTACTGAACTCGGTATGTCAGAAATTATTTCATCTAAAGCTTTGGTCAAAAATGTCTTAGACACGATAGAACTGCGAAAGAATTCTATATCATCTTTATCTTGAAATACAATCAAATTTATCTTTGTGTATTTCAGGTAATCAATATCAGAAATCAAACTATCCATTTTGGTTTGCTTCGATGATACATTTACATTTACTAGAATTCCGTTGCTACCGGAGATGGTATTTTGCTGGATATCAGTTACAGGCAATGTATCGTCAAGTAATATATTTGTCACTTTAATCATTGGAGCGAATGTATCGTTCCCGGTTTTATAATAAAACTTTTGCATTAGCAGGTGTTCCCTGTTGCAAGATCATTTAGTTCTACAGATAATTCATATAATCCATCAGTAGAAAATTTCGTTCTAATTTCTGCACATATTGATGAATCCGGAAAGATTAAGTCTTGGTCTTCGGAAGATTGCAAAACATATTTACAAACATTTATTTGACTAATTTCCTTATCTGTTAAAGATTCAAAAAAGAAATCTGCAAAGGATGAGTCGGTTCGTTGAGAGACTAAGTTAGAAACCTGCTTATATAAATCAGCTTCTTCATCATAATTATCTAATTCTTTAGAAAATTTCAATTGTGTATATACATTGTTGCCATCAGTATCAATTGTTGTTTTAAACATTTGAACGTCAAAGGCATCGTACTCAACATCTGTATTTTCTTCCAAGACTCTTAAAAGCAATGGTGGAATAGAGGTTATATAAACATTTTCATCATCAGGAGAAGCTACTTCTTCTGTTGATAACATAGCCTGTAACCTTAGATTGTCACTTATCGTGGATTGGTTCGTCTTTAAGAATGTTGTGTAAATCTCTACATCGAATTGAGGGATTGGAGCATTATTGACTCCTATACCATTGAAAGTGGTAGAGCTAGATGTGAATTCACTAGACAAATTGTGAATTTTCCAAGAAGGAATATATAAGTTTGAAATAGTTGAATGTGATAAAGTGTCTGCTTGAAACTCTGTTTTTGAGAGAGCAAGATTGCTTTTTTGTGATAAAAACTTTTCTTGGTCTAAGTCAAAACTTAAATGTGGCTTTCCCTCTGAAAATGAATAAAATGGTTTTCCAGTTGGGGTTTCCTCTTGAATTCTTTTTTCAGCTTGATTTGTGTTTTCTGTCATACCTGCATAGCTTAAATCATAAACTACACCATCGTCGTGAAACGAATAGTAGATTGGCTTGAAAAGCCCTCTTGACAATAAAAGTCTTCCATATTGAGTTAGCTCAACATCAAGCACTTCTTCTTTGGAGTTAAAAAACGACATTCTCTAATAAGTATCTCGTTGTGTTATTTTTTAGGCTTACTACGACTTTTTATTCGGTGGGGACTTCGTATAAGATGGTTCTACTGGTATTGTTCCAAAATCTACTTTCGGGGTTTTGGTACTTGTTGCTACATTGTATGCTGCCGAAGTTTTGAGGGATATATTGTCGGATGTTATTGGACTTATTGCAGGAATCTCAATCCCAGCACCATTTGTTGTTGTCTGATCTTCCGATCCTATTGAACTGAAATCTATCTTTGCGTTTATCTTCGCAGATTCTACCAATGAAACAAAGTCATAAGGCCAGTTAAAAGAATAATCCAATTCTTCAGTAGATGAAATCTCTGCTGTTTTTTGTCTTCCAATCGATTGAATAGATTTTACTTTATCGAAGCCAAAAGTGCTCTTCAAAGTTTGAAGTAATTTATTGTTGTAATTATTTTTTGCTTTATGCTTTACTTTGAATACAAGCCATTGTATTTTTTCTGTTAAGTCAGATTGACTTAGCATTTCAGTAGAATTCAATTCGTGTGTTATTTGTTGTGTTTGTTCCGCAAAATCAATTGAAATATTTGGCATCAAACCTTGCCAGATATCAACCAAATCATCTTGCGATAACGTGTAAGAGAATTCAAAAATATACATAGCCTTTGGATTATCCAAATCGTTCTTCATAAAATCAAGTGCTGGCGGGAGTATGTATTGACCCATTAAGGATACTTGGTCTTTAACGCTCTTTGGCACTTCTAATTCTTTTGCAAAAGGAGATATCTCGGCTTGTGGTGATTTTAAGAATTCTACATATTCTTTTGAAGTTTCGTTGTAGTAAAAATAAAGCTTCTCATTTCCAGAAACAAAATATGGGATTGCTACGATTGCTTCTTTTATAGTTTTGGAACTTGCTACTTGGCCAAGTTTGATTGGTTCTTTTGAAAAGCCTACTATATCAGATAGTGAGGAAGTAAGACTTAAACTTCTTGAAACTGGCAGCACTCTTCTTTCATCAGATTCCCCACCATATAGTATAAAATCATTTGGAATATCAGTTATTTGTAAGAACACGCCTTCATTTTTTGTTGGCAAGGAACCGTACTGATGCCACATCCCGAATGTTTTATTAACTTGATTTCCAGAATCTGTTGTGTCTTTGTTTATTCCCGTATTGAAATCAAGAATTGGAGTTTCAAATTTAGTTTGGATTGCCCAAACTTTAGAATCTTTTATGATAGTTGAATTGTCAGAGACATTATTTAAGTTTATTTGATCAAGCACTACAGCATTAAACAAGTTCAAAGATGCACTAGCTTGCATTGAGTTACGATTTAGATTCCCATAGCTAAGTGGTCCTCCGGAGTCAGCAAGTGTTCCGCTATTGAATTCGTAACGAAGATACGAAGCCGTAACATTGTTGATAATGTCATCTACGGTTGGAATATAAGCGACCGTACCAGATGGTCTGTAAGTAAGAAGTGCCCAAGATTCTCCATCATAATATGGAGGAGTAAATGGCGAGTAATAGCCATTACTTGAATCGATTACATCAGTAGTATAAGAAGAGCCAGATAGCAATCCTCCTGCTGTTGGTGGGCCGAATGCACTTGCTCTATTATACATTGTAGAAGATTCACGCTCATTCGGTGCAAATTGTGGTCTTGTATAATTTGTTGTTGCACCTAAGCTAGAGATATTGCTTAATTTTATATTCAAACTAGGTGTTCTGTCTTTATACAACTTGACCAAAGCTCTATACTCTTTGCCTGGAGTTACTGACTTAAATTGTGTTTCTGGTTTGGAGATAATAGATGTTAATTTTCCTTCTGGAGAATAAAAATCAACCACTTCAGAAAGAAAATTGTGCATAGCTAATTTATAGAATATACTATCAAAATTTCCGTTCCAAGAAGAAGTTACGTTTAAAGTTGCCGATGGATGTGGGTTAATATCGATTAAATCGATATTTTTCAAATAAACTTCTGGTTCATAGATTGCTTCAAATGGTATGCGAGCATGAAAAGATGGATTACTTATCATATAATCAATGTTACCACTTGCTTGCGCTCCGGGGGTCGAATAGCTAGAAGTTGTGGATAGACTAGCAGTTAAGATAGGGAAATCTACTGCAATGCCAGATTTTATTGTATTGTACAACAAGCCTGGAGCAAAAGTTGGGGTTAGAATATTCTTTAGTGCTACATTAGTTTGAGAATATTGGTTCTCTGATGCAGCACTTGAAGTCCAAAATGACAAGTTCCCACTTACTGAATCTATAAAATATCTTGCCAAATCAACGGTCCTATTTACAGGATAGAAAGAAGGTTTTGGATTTAGCTTAATCAAAGCATCACAATTAAGTGTCAAGTTTATCTTTTTGGTAATCGAATTTAGGTCTGCCTTAAATGTATCAACGTTATCTAAAGTATTTGATTCAAGATAAGCTATTGTTATAACGTTATCTGTTGCAGAAGATCCAGTTATTTCGAAAGAATTAAGCACTGCGCTGTCAATATTATTGTTTTTAATTGAAACAAGATTACTATCTTGTGAGATGATATATTCTGGTATTATTTGATAATCTTTGTACTTTGTTCTTATTATTTCATACCAGTCTGCAAATGAATCAAAATAAGGATTTTTTCCTGCTATATCGCCAGCTTGCCATTTTGCTGTACCGTCGAATAATCCATTTGTTGTATTTAGGAAAGTAGCACTGGATGATAGTCTTGTTGCAACAGATGGTGCTGTCCAACTCGTATTTGATGCAAGCATATGTTTGTAAGCATATAGAGCACTTGCTGTTATGCTACTTGTTACTCCATTGTGAATAGTGGAATAAAAGTTCTGTAATACTCCTTCACCCCCTACGGAAGAACTAAGGTATGGAATATTCATATCAATTCTAGAATCTAGTGGCCAAACGCTTTGGGTTGGTATGATGTTGTTAGTAACCGGATCTAATGGAGAAAAAGTAGATGAACTTATTTGTTGTCTATCTGATCTATTGTTTCTCCATTTTCCAAAGCTATAAGAATCTCTTTTTCTAAAAGAATCTAAAGTTCTAAATTGTCTTTTTGGATAGACTTGGGTTTCGTAAGAAAGAGAAACTAAACTATAGGTTTCGTTATTGATCAAATAAGTTATTAAATTATTATAAATTACATTTTGATTGTTTTTCGTTACTACAATGTTTTTAAGATTTGGATTCACTATTTGTTGTGTTATATTTTCATAAGAGAATACAATTTCAAGTCTTGAATTTGTTTCGTTATTTTGAATAATTGCAGTGATTGGAACATTGTTATAGATCAAAGGCTCTTGTACGCTAACAAGTTCGCCTACGTTGTTGATCGTAGATAAAGTATTAGTTTTGTCAAGATAATTGATTATTTTGTTTTTTGATCTGATCTGCCGGAAAGAAGGGTATCCGTAGGGACCATTTCTATTTAGCAAAATACCATTTAATATTTTTGGTAAAGAAGCAGTATTGATGGAAGCTAAGCCACCTTCATAATCTGATTCTTGAAAAGTTCCAAGAGTATTAGTGTTGGCATTTACAATATCAAGAATTATAGCATTCAAGCCGACAAAATCCACTGGTATAAAATGGGAATCTACTTGTTCTGAACCATAGCGATAGATTGAACCGCTTGTTCCAATCAAACTTTGGGTTACAACATTAAGAATTGGTTCATAAGAAGAACTACCAGAAGCAATTGTTTCTGTTAAATATCCTTGAAACTCTGGTAAAGACTTATCTGTTGAACTTAATGAGTTATTGATCCAAGCATATTGCGAATCTGTTTTTGGAATAGCATAACTATAAAATCCATTATCAAATTGTTGTTTTATCGTTGTTGTGGTGCCAGAGTATTCTATTTCCCATCCACCATTTCTTGAAATCTTGTGATGAGAAGCAATGGTAGTTGATCCGCTTTGTAATCCGCCAAATCCAGATGGTATAGCAGTCAAAGAATTCAAATCTTTCCCTAATGCTCCAGAAACAATTTCTGGAATGTAAAGAATAGAATCATTTGTAAGAGAAAGGTTTATTCTTCGATTGTCTCCTATAATCTTGCGATTTTTAAATGGTTGTGCATTATATGGAGATAGTTCTTCTGCATATAAGTTTAGATATCCCCTTGACATTGTTCTGTAATCGCCAGGAGATGAAAACTTGTTTCCAATTATTGTTTCTGATCTTGTTATAGTTGGCAAAGTAAAATTAACTCTTCCATCTGTTACATCAGTTCTTAAAATTCCATATAGTTCTGTTTGTGTTTGGCTTGAAGTTAGATCTCGTAATAGACGATTATTATTTGTTTTGCCAAATGTATGAACGTATTGATATTTGCGTTCATAGTTTCCTAATAAAGTGGAGCCAGTAGATGATTGAATGTTTTTAATGTTATAGACACTTTTTGAGGTAAAGTCTCTATAATATGTTGCTCTTTTGTGGGCTCTAACTGGATAAGATGGTTCGTCAGGGTTGCCTTCGGGATATGGGTAATCTGCTCCAATGTATCCCAATGTTGCTTCATAAGATGACGTTCCTATCTGTCCCAATACCAATTTCCAACCTTCGGGCCGTGTTGTATAATCATCTAATCCGGTATTAAGTCCAACGTGACGAGATTGAAGTCCTCCAACCCAACTATTTGTGAATGGTCCTTGCATTGGTATTTCTTTAGAATCACCATAAGCATCGCTGTGTATATTGGTTATTATCACTCCGCTCATAAAGTTAGCATTCACTTCGGAATTGTAACCGCTCGTAACGTTACCACTAATAAAGTTTGCTGGTATTGCAATATCAGATTTTAATATTTCTCCGGAAGATAATGAAGATGTATTGTAGTCCCTGCCGTGTATAACATTAAAATGATACTTGACTTTTGCATTTGGACGATTACTATCATTACAATGCTTTAGCAAAGATGATGTGCTTTCGACTCCAACAAACAATATGTTAGCTGGTACGTTGAATATGTCGTCAGCATCCATTGGTCCGTGAGGAGCAGTAGCAATTTTAAGAAAATCTATTTTTTTGTTTTTGTTGAAGTTTATTCCACCTCTTAATTCTGCTACTTCGCTTGTTTGGAATCGATAAGGAGTAGTGAAAGAGCGATTTAAAGCTTGTATAGTAGTCGATAATATACGATTTCTTGTGTCGTTTGAGGAAGATACAGAAGAAGATAACGGTAAAACGTGCCTTTCTGCTCTTCCATTCCAGTATAAACAATTGTCAGATTCTAAGTTAGATAAAGGTCTATGTCCGTGCTCCCAATCGTATAAATGTTTGTTGATTCCTTCAAGGCCGGCTTCAAGAATTGGTTCTTTGAACTCCATTGTCGGAAATTTATACTGATGCTTATTTCTTGAAAGTGCGTGATTTTCAATAACATTCAACAAACCATCAGAAGTATCAGCAGATGCTGGTACAAGTTGTAATAATATTTTGCCGAGGGCCGAATCTATCCACTTGTAAAAATCTAAATACTTATCTAGATCTGGCTCGTTTTGCACGTTCTGGTAAAAAAGAGTTCTTAAATGGCGTAAATCTTTATATTCTCTTCTATACTTATTTACAGGGTTACCAACTAAGTTATTATAATCTAGAATTGTACTGAACATCTTCAGCATTTCCTCAGAGATTGTTTGATACATGCTCTTTTCGTAAGAGAAGAAATAATTTACTGGTCTTGTTTCTCTTGTTCTTGTTTGTTGCTCTTCTGTGCCGAGGATGTTTATAAGATTTGAATTTTGAATGTGTTCAAATTCATTCAACCTTGAAGAAAACACATATTGTGTATCAATGATTGAGTTGTCATTTTGAAGGAAATAATCTCCTCGTCCAATATAATGATATTTTTTTAGTGTGTTGAAAGCTGCATTATAACGATTGTAAGATAATGAACCAGATGTTTGACTGAAAACAATGAACTTGCCATCAGATGAATTTGGAATTCCAGAACCATTGTCAGATCCAGTAACTTGATTAAAATTCCAATGTACCAATAGAGTTTCAAGCTTTGGTATTAAAGAAGTGTTTAGTTTGCTGTTCGTAAGATAATAAGATTTTAGTGCTTCGGTTGTTCCGAAATTGTCTGTATCTCTTGCGTGCGATTGGATTTCAGCATTATCAAGATAAGAGGACCAAACTTTAAAGTCAAGAAACTTAACGTCACTCTCTTTGATCAGCGAGCCGGTGAAGTTTGTCCTTTCTGCCCCAAGATAAAATCTTTTGTTTGCTCTTGTTAGATTGATGCCATTTGCATAGGATATGATGGCGCTTGAACTAAATTCTCTTACAACAGAGTTTCCAACGGTACTTGCGCCATAAAATTCCAATGTATAGCTTCCAGAAGCAGTTCCAGAAACTATATTGGTATTCTCAATGGCAGTTGGTTTAAGTCTAACTGCAAAATTCCATTTTTCATTATCATAAACATTAAGGTAAAAAGAAGATGAAAGAGTTGGTATTGCCGAGTTAGATGAAGAAAGAAAGAAAGTAGCATCTGTTGATTCATATTCTGGTCTTGCAGCAAACACTTGGAAGTTAAAATAATCACTTGTCTCCCAGGATAAATCTGTTGCGGTTGGCTTTGCGGAATGAGCACCAAATATCGAAGAAGTTAAAAATATAGTTGGAAAGAAGTTATTTTCAGTTTTCTTTATCTTCTTTGGGAAGATTGTATCTACTTCAAAAGTATAAGGAACATAATCGTAATCAGAGGAGCCTGAAATATATGAATTAGATTCAGCATAAGATGAAGTTGAAAACTGATAAATCGTAGCTTGAAATCTATCTGTGTCGTTGAGATTTATTGAACGTTTTTTAATCGTTGTGTTTGATAAGTTGTCAGATACTTTTGAAAAATCATTATTAGAGTAAATGTTTAGTCTTACAAGTTTTTCATCAATTCCGAAACATCTCAATAAATTTCTTACTGATTTTTCAGTGCCTTTTGTTTTGTAAATTGCTTGAAGGTTGCTGTATATATTTTCGTATATTACCCCTTTGATCTCATTAAGTTTATCTTCGTAAGTTCTGTCTTCATCTCTGGATAAAACTTCTTCCATGAACTTAGCATCAACAAACAAGTTTGGGGTTACAAGTCCTAGTGAGTCTAATAGGTTTTTAGCGAAAGGAAATGGTTTTTCATCAATTTGGACGTTTGAGTATGGTTCTTTAATAGAAGTAAAATTCTTTATTTGCAGATAAAGAACGTCTAGATAGCTACCCATTATTTGGGTTATATTTAATAAAGTTCCATTATCTTCATTGACTATCCAATCTGGAAAAGAATAGAAGATAGAGTTTGGATTTGTAGCATCGTGATCTGATCCTATGATAGAGTATATTTCTAATTGTTCTACAACGTCAGAATGAGTAGAATAAATAATTGGATCTGGTTCTTCCGAAGAGAGAGCGACCGGCAAGTAAGTATTTATAGCTGAACCTGTATTTCTTGATGTTGCAGAATAGCCAACCCAAGTTCCGTTAGATATTCTTCCAGAGTAATCTAATACGATGGAATCGACTGAACTTGTAGTTGTGATTCCTTCATTGAACTTATAATAGAATCCGAGATCCACATTTGCATCATCACTATTTGCGCCACCATGAACGTTTGACCACCAATAACGACCAATATCTTTAGAGGTTCTTGCAGTTTTCCAGAATCTAAAATCATCAACCGATCCAGATAGTTTTCCCCATCCTATTGCAGTTCCTACTGAACCAGACGATGCAGTTCTTAGTGAGCCTATGTTTGAAAGAAAGGAGCCGGAAACTGCGTTAATATTAGTTCCATTAAAAGAACTAAAATTCAATTCTCCATTGACATAAAAATTGACTCCGATAGAGCTACCAGAATTCTGTGTAGTTACCGCATAATGATTCCAAGTATCGTTAGCAACCGATGCAGTTGTTAAGTTTGAACCAATATTGTATGAAGAAAATCCAGTTGTTCCGGATAATATAGTCAAATAGAATGGCGATCCAGTTGTTCCAGATAATTCTAAAGTAAGTCTTCCATAGCCCGAGCTTGAAGATGCGGCATTATTCCATAAGTCAAATATTACTTCTTTTTTGGTATTTGAGTTATTAAAAGCTGCTTTTTTAAGCCAAAACTCTACGGATAGACCTTCAGATAGATCAAGTTGTAAGTTGGAGCTTCTGTTTGTAGTTATGTCAAATACGTTTGATTTTGGACTTTGATTGGTTGAGTCTCTGAACTTATCTACTAAACTTGTTTGTGAGTTGGTGTTAGGACCACCTTTTATAGAAATATATTCTTTGGTTGTCGGTTCTCCATAACCGTTTATTTGGCTTCCCAGTAGAGCAGACCAACCATTAGGAGAGAATACGGCATATCCTGTAGTTCTTGGATAAACATTGTTGTAAATCCAGTTATCTATTAGAGAAGACGAATTTTCCCAATCTATCTTTTCTTTTCTGGAGCCATCATAGGGATATTGTTCGTAAATTCTTGCGAACGAATCAGTATAATATTTTTGAGCAGATCCATAAACAGCAAAGTTCGAAGCAGTAGAATAATCAACGGCAAATTCAATTCTGTTCTTTTGAATTGTTTGAGAGTTTAATAATCCTACAGATTCAATGTCTTCTGTTATTTGTTCATTGCTAATTGGAGGCAGAACTTTTTTTACGCTAAATAAATCCCTAAGACTCATCGGATTCTACTCTGAATTTAAATGTTTGGTGTTGTTCCTTCCAACTTAAACTTGTGTCATCATAAATCGCAAGTTTAATTTGGTACATATAGTCTTTTTCCAAGATTTTCATATCAAGATCGAAGTAACTACCAGATATATCATACGATAATCCAGTATGCTGATTAGAACCAGTTCCATATGGAACAACATCTAAATTGTCAGAGACTCTAACAACTTTGAAAGATGCACTTTCAATTATTTCAGACGGAACATCGCTTGTTGCTACAGTATAAATAGTTGGATTCCAATCTTTTCTTCTGACAAAGAAGCGGAATCTTGCCTGTTCGGAAACGTCATATGATGGTTTTAAATTTACCAATGAAACAACATAATTATTTGTTGGATTATAATCTTCTGCCTCCAAACTTATTACATCTATTGATCCAGTGTGAAAGCAAGTAGAGAATGAAGAGTTAGACCATCTATCATACACTTGTGATTCTGTTGTATTTAGTGCGAAAGAAGCTGTATATATTCCAGTAGAATACCAACCTCCAGTCACTGGATTGTTTGGAGTTGCAACTACGTTCACGCTATTATCAGCAGTAGTGTATAATTTTACATATATACTGCCAGTTGAAATAGATGGAATGTCTTTTAGTCTTCCTCTTACCACATTATATAAATAAATCGTATTTAGATTATCTGCCGCAGAAGCAAGAGAACTACTAGCGAAGAAAGAGCCTCTATTGTCACGACGCACTGAATTCCATCTTGCTTCTAAAACTGGTCGATGGAAGAAGAATTCTGACCCTCTTGCGAAAAACTTCTTAGTGTAATAACTCGCTGCTAGTTGTTCTTGACTTGAAGATAATCTAACACCAAATCCATAGTTTGGCTTAGTTCCGTTCATCCACTGCTCCACTAACGGAGAAACATCAACTATTAAGTTTTCGATTCCAGTATCAAAGTCTTGGGTAGCAGTTGGAGAAGAATAATAATCTCCACCTTGGGCCGACCAGCTAGACGTACCAACGCTTGATGAGGCTCTATTAATCCAGTTTGATGTTCCTATATCAGAGTATTCTTCCATATCAAGTCCATAACCTTCATTCCATGAAGATGAAATTTGATTGACGACCAAAGTAAAATCTTTTGGCAACGTCTGTGAATGTTTTGCATTGTACAATTTCAAATACCAACTAATCGAACCAGATGCTGGGATTAGTCCCGAGCTTCTATCGCTTATAATATCAGCCACTGGAAATTGCACCAATACTCTTGATAGTTCGGAGGAAGAAGCATTAGCTTGTCCATAAATACTGAAAACTTCCAGAATATCAGACAATCCCATGTTGCCACTAACCCCTCTATTTGCAAGATTAGCTTTAAAAGCATTTGAAATAGTTGTATCGGAATCAGAAAAATAACGTTTTATAGCCATATTAAGAAACGACTCCTTTTATATCGATTGATGGGAATTTAACTTCGTAAATAACATTCTTGGGCGCTCTAATATACTTACCATCAAATGTTAATAATTTGTCTAAATTTATTGAGGAACTTGAATAAAATCCACCAACTTTAGCATCGACTTTAACACTTACAACATCCAAAACTCCAGAAAGCTTATTTAGCAAATTATAAATTTTTGCTATAGAAAATGATTCTCCTATATCAAGCTTATTAATGTATTGTAGTTGCAGAGTTACCAAAGAAGCATTCAAAACTTCTGTCTTGTCGTAATCTGGATTAGCTATAACTTGGAAATCAATTGATATATTTACGATTATTGCATCCAATATATCAATTGTGTCATTTATCATTTTGTATTGTGCCAGCCAAGTTCTTAGGTTTTCTTTCAATGTAGTATTTGCGCTGGTAAGTAACAAATTGTTATCTTGTGAAATGATATACAAATTTATGTTTCTCTTGAATGAATTATTGTCCTGTGCAATAAAACATCTTTTCACTCTTCCAAAGTTTGAAGGCATTGCATATATCAAGGATTGATAATCAAGTAATGATACTGCTCTGTTTTGTGCTGCATAGAAGCCCATTGTGTTTGTTCTCAATTCTTCTGCTTGATCAAGTTTTATCTCTCCAACAAATGGATTTTCGTTTATTACCTCGATGGAGGAAACAACTTGGCTTCTTCCTGCCGATGTAGTATTTGCAACGTCGCTAAATGTAAAATTTGGAATAGTTACTCTGGTAATTGTTCCAGCAGCAACGTTGGAAACTCCAGGGTTTGCTTTTCTATAGGTGATCGTTAAAGTAGTGTTTGCAGGAGCAACACCAAACTTATCTGTTTTTATTAAATTAGTTGGATCGAAAGCTGTATCCGAGAAATAATCTTTAGCGTGCATTTGTAATATCGCTTGCGCTGGATCTACAACAGAATTTGTTGTAAGCTCGTCTTCCGAGCCGTATCCAAATTGTAAAGTAGTTGTTGTTCTCGCTTTGCTGACAATAAATCTTCTTGGAACAGGAAACGGTTTTAATATAGAGGAAACTCCATCAGACTGAAAATTAAAGTTTGGTACTTCTCTGAAAATTACGTCTTGGGACAAATGATCTACTTCATAGAATTGATTTCCATCTGAATCTGTTACTGATACGATTTCTAATATTTCGCTGTCATTTAAGTCCAATTTTCTAAATCTCTCATAACTTCCAATATCAATTTGTCTTTGGGTGTAAAAACCAGATTGAGCCGTACCTTTGGTTTTAACTGCGAATCGAATAGGAACACCAGTATCAACATCGACGTTTGACACTACAATTTCATTTGTTGTCTCAGAAAAATCAACATCTTGCATCAAAGTAAAAAGTTGTCCACCAGTAGATTTGAATGTGGTTCCTTTTTTTAAAACTGGCAAGTAGTTTAAGTCTGGACCAGTGGAGGTTGAATTAACGGGAACCGAAAGATATAACGTAATTTCTCCGAAGGCTGTGCTGCGAGAAGAATATTTATATCCTAATTGATTTGCTATTTTTAATATATTATCAAATTCGCTTGCTGTATTCAGAAAGCTTTCATTAAATTGATAATCTAGATAGAAAGAAAGAACATCGCCGGTATAACTTACAGAATCCAGCATCAGAGAACCAAACGATGCTTTATTGAAATCGCTAAAAGTATTTGGATAATATCTTTTAGAGTATTCAACAAGATCATTTTTTATTGTATTGAAGTCTCTTGAAGTATATTTTACGATGGGAGCTTTCTTGATCATTCTATAATTATTCCTTTATGCTGTCGTTGTTGAAAAAAATATCTCACCCAAACCAGATATACTAAAAAGTAAATTAACTTTTAAAAAATTACTATTGTCTTTTACTATATTATCGTCGGCATCAATTGCGAGAACTTCTAAATTTATAATATTGATATATGGTAAATATGTATTTATCTGATTTGAAATTCTCGTTCTTAATTGACCTCTTGTAAAAGAAACATTTTGTTCAAATAAATATTTCTTTAGCCCAACACCAAAATTTATATCCCACGTTCTTTCCCCTGGCTCAGTAAACAAAACCATTTTAATATTTTGGACTGCTACTTGTTGGAGAGTTGTAAGTAATGCAAGTCCTTCATCGGGATCGAGTCTAAGGGGAAGTGCTGCGGAATATCCGGCCATATATTAATTAGATAGACAAACCAAAAATTAACATTTTGATTTTGGATCTTCTGATATCGGTTCAAACCCAAATTCTGGAACTGAAACTTGGATTCCATTTTTTGCATATGATACTGCAACTTCTGCTGCATCAAGTGCCCAATATATATAACCATACGGAGAAATTAATGGCGGACCAACTCCAATTGGATGAGGTATTGTAAAGGCCGGCAGCAGACCCAAAGAATAAGGGATAATCGGAGTTTTTACGCCAGTTAAGGAGTCAACTACTTTTCTAATTTTAGAAGCAAGAAAAATATTAGGATCAAATGTTTCTTCCATTCCTTTTAATATTTCCAACGGAGCCGTAGCAATTGCTTTTAGTATTTCCAAATCTACTCCCAGCTTAATATTAGCACCAGCAGCAGAGCCAGAAGACTCACACTCGATTTTATCCTCATTACCCAGGATAATATCGTGTATATTACCGAGCGTTCTTATAGAGCCATCTAGAACGTTATACATGCTTTCGTATAGTTTTATTATCATATCAAAATGAAATATACTTACAATATTTAAAATTTTGTTAAAAGGAAAAACGTAATTTGCAAGTAGAAGGAATTGATCATTTACTAACATGGAAGTTTTTAAAGAGCTTAAAGATTGCAACATGAAATTAATCAGTGGAAGACCAAAGAGTGTTGTACTGGTGTTATTTATTTTATCACTAACTGAAGCTATAGTTGCTACTCTGGTTGATCCAGTTATGGTCACTACTTTGAGCTTTAAATTTAAAATTACTTCATCATAGTCATTAGATGGTTCTGGTCCAACTCTCTTGTAAAATAATTCAAGAAATAGTTCATTATCTTTTATTGCAAAAAGTTCTGCATCAGTTGCGCCAGTGCCGTCAGCCCCTTCTCCAACTCCAGTTAAAACCAAGTTCTCTAAGAAATATTCTTTTGCAGATAAGAGTTTTGTTCCAAAGCTGGTTGTTGGAGCAAGAGAAAAGCTTAGTAGGTTGTCTGTACCCGTTCGGCTAAAAAATGCATTCATCTTATCGGTCATAAACAGGAATTCATCCAAAAATAAAGACTTTATATATTTTGTAACATTTTCATCTAAGTTTTCTTCATTCATTGGAGTAACAAAGCTTATTATTTCATTACTAATTGGGTCATAGATATCTTCTCCATCACTAATTTTCTTTTCCAATTCGTGACCAAGAAGCACATAAATGCTATCTTTATAATCTGGAATTACATTTCCAACCTTCTGCACAAAAACATTAAAACAAAAATCAGTGAAAGTGCTATCTTTATAATTGCCAGATTTATAAAATTCTGTATTGTTAAATACTGATGAAATAAATAGATTTTGTAATTTAACAAAAAGTATGATTGTTCTGCACAAAAGCTGGAAGTTCGTCCTCACCATTGAAAGTTTTAAGGGGCTAATCGCAGGATCAGGAGAGGAATCCATTAAAAAGCAAGGATTCGATAAAAATGATTTAGAAGCTGCCTTTTTTAGCTGTTGAATATCTAAAATTTCTTCATATTTAATATTTTTGTATAAGTCCAAGCCTGTATAAAATCCAGCACCAGCGAAAGCCCCAGTCAAAGCAGTTGGTCGAAGAAAAGCACTTTGTTTGCCAGAAAGCATAAACATTTCTATTAATTTTGTATAAGCAGACAAATGAATTGTTCTATATTGAAATGCAGATAATCCGTCTATCAATAAGTCATAATCAGCAGTGGTGATTATTTCATTTGCTAAATCATCGTTGAATGACGGTAAAATAAAATCCCGATAAAGCACAGCAGATGGTGTTTCTTCTGATGTTTGGAATTCTTGTGGCAAAGAAGACGAAATTTCATATGTATTGGAAATCTCTATATCGTCAAAAAGTGATTTCTCATTTAGGATATTTATTAAGCTTCCAATTTGGATTTTGGTTGGAATTGAAGTTGAAATTGTAGGCATTCGTTTTATCCTGCTATATTGATAGTTATTTTATCGGTCGATGAAATTGTTTGGAAGTCTGGTATTATTGTTTCTTCTTGCCACAATGAAGCATATTTTGTTGGAATAATTATTTCTATTGTTGAACCTGTGTCCTTATAGGAAACAAGATCAGAAAAGAACGTTACCGAATCTGGTGCCGGGATACTCTCATTAAATAGTCCATAAGGCTCGCTATATAAGTCATCTACAAGTTTTTCTCCTCCTTTGTACCTTACAATATAGATGTTTCCATCTATAGTATATTTTTTAGCATCTTTTTTTGAGGTTACAGAGATGGCTTTTTGTATATCAACGTTTCCAGCGTCATCTTTGGCTCCGGTATCCCCATCTTTATAAAAATCGGATAACGATTCAAGATCGCTCTTTCCTTCATCATCACAAAGAGTAAAAGCGCCAAATGATGTTTTTTGTGAAAATTCTGGGTTGATAGTATTAATTAGAGTGATATTTTTACCATCTTTGTCTTGAATTGAAAGATTTATAAACTTTGGAATTACTGGATCTTCTTTATCAATCTCTTTACCTTGTGTTATAAGCAAAGAACCATATGCATCGATTTCTTTAACGAAAGTAGTTGTAAATAAATTATAAATATAATCAATAGTTCTATCAACACTTGTTTGTAAGGATGGCATTTGAGCAAAAGATACTATTCCTGGCTGACCACCTTTACAAAAAATGTCTTGTTGCTCTCCAAATAGTTTATTTGGATCTGTTTTAATGTTTGCTAAGATTTCTGATACTTTTTTCAGGTTTGCTTGTTGTCTAAATCTTTCTTTGTCAAGCAAATGTTGGATCTCTTCTTCCGATGAGCCTTTTTCTCTTAGCAAGTTACTTCTCAATTCATTGCCATCTTCTGTGAAGCATAGGCTTGGATTGCTTATAATTGTTTCGGCATTGTCTCTAACAGCCTTGCAAATTGATGGATCTACTTTTTTACCAAGCAATAAGAACAAATCTTTTATTTTAGTTCTATTGTTGAAAGCAACTCCCATAGTCGGATGCTCAAATCTGATTAGCTCTTCGATTACTTGGAAAGTTTGATCATCTGGTATTCCTTCGAACAAATTACATATTTCTAGCGGAGTTAAGACCGATGACATATCATCTAAGAACTGGGTTGTAGTTTTGATTATAGTTGTATCTATTGGGGCGATTTCGTTGCAACTTGAAGTTGTGTCCGCTGTTTCGCTCAGTAGCCCGTTTGAATCTACTCCAAATGTTGCGAATACTTGTTCAGTATAAGAAGCAATCTCGCTATTAATATTCTCTCCAATTGTTGCTAATCCACTATCAATTGATGATATTGCCTTGTCAATGTCGAGTGAGCCGAAAAAGTTCCGCAAACTGATTCCGCTACTGCACACATCCATAATCAGTTCTAATAATTTCTTTAATATCGCCACAAGAATCTTTACTGCTAATTTAAGAAGTGAAACTTTTAATTGTTCTAAAAATGCTCCACTTACATCGATAATTGGAAATGGCGAAGGGATTTCAAACGATGGAGGCTTACAGATTAAATCAATAGCATTTTTTAATAGATTGCCAACTTGAATTTGTGTAGTAGATGGTAAGTTATCTGTTGATTCCTCCAGCGAGCATACAAGAAATGAATCCAAAACAGGCCCCAACTCGGAAGGACCAGTACGAACCTTTTCAATGTCCAAAGAATCATAATTATCAGCTATAATACCGTTCAATACATCCTTTACTTCGGATTTCGTACTGCAAACGAGCAGTTTATCGACTATATCATTTTTTATCTTTATAGCTAGCGCATTCTCAGAACTCGATTCTAATTCAAAGCAATAATCAATTGTTTTCATTTTATGTGTTCTCTATTGTAGTTGACATTTTTTTCGCCACTTCTTTCACTATTTCTTCGTAAGAAGCCGTTTCTATATTTAAAGCCGTGTATTCATTCAAGCTTAAATTTTGTTTTAATACATACATCAACGATCTTGAATTAAGACACCCCAATTCAAGCAGCATTTTTTCATATATTAACTGCTGTTGTTCTTGTGGAAGAAAC
>Ga0181357_1000016_pt1 | contig 43572 bp, 55 predicted proteins | sample Fa13VDMM110DN_FD_130094 | JGI IMG/M metagenome (GOLD analysis project Ga0181357, IMG submission 130094) | Freshwater viral communities from Lake Michigan, USA - Fa13.VD.MM110.D.N | ecosystem: Environmental > Aquatic > Freshwater > Lake | place: USA: Michigan | collected 2013-09-24 | reverse complement strand
GGCATGGTCGCGAACCCATTCGCAACCACCGCTGGTGACGGTGTGGTCGCCGACCGTAACGTGAACGCGAACGCTGCGAACATCTACTACCGCATCTTCCGTGTGAAGAATTTGATGTGATCTTATGTAGCTCATGTAGCTACAGAGTGTGACATTAAAAGCACATAAGAAGAAAAAGACTACCAATTGAGGGGAACCCTAAAAAGTTCCCCTCTTTTTTCGACTATATATACATATACTTGCAATATGAAGGAATCGTATGTATCATGACTGAAACTGGAATCATTTACCGCTGGACCAATGTTCTCACTGGTAAACACTACATTGGTCAAACTATTAACCCTGAACAAAGAAAGCGCAACCATATTCATGAGGCAATGGTTGCCGGATCAGACTACTATTTCCATCGTTCATTGAGAAAAAATGGAACAGAAGCTTTCGCCTATGAAGTCCTAGAAGAAAATGTTCCACGCGATCAACTAAACAATCGTGAAAATTTCTATATTGACAAATTCAACGCCATTTGGCCCAACGGATATAATCAGCAATACGCCAACAGTCTATCCGTTGAGGCGATTGACAAAATGAGCCAAACCAAGAAACGACAATGGGCAGATATGACTCCTGAAAAAAGATTAGAAAGAGTCGCGCATCTCACAAAAATTGCTACTGGTAGACCACAAACAGATCGGCAAAAAAAGCGGGCGACTGAAGCCAATCAAAAGCAATGGGAAATCACCGACCCAAACAACGTCACCTTTGAAATCACCAACCTAAGCAAATTCTGCAAAGAGCGCGGATTAGATCAAGGTAATATGGTCGCCGTATCCAAGGGACGACTGAAGCAGCACAAAGGTTACCGTTGCGTTCTGGTCTCATAATGCTTGACAATACCAGCGGTAGGTGTTATACTTGACTCTTTATCAATGAAAATTGTGGCAATATTTCATAATGACTACCACTGGCATCATCTACCTTTGGAGAAACAAGCTCACCGGCAAGAAATACATCGGTAGGAGCATACAACCTAAAATAAGAAAGCAACAACACATTCGTCTCGCAAGGAATGGATCTCAAAACCCATTTCATTGCGCTCTCAGGGAATATGGAATCGAAGCATTTTCCTACAGGATCCTAGAAGAAAATATTCATGACAAACATCTAACCAAGCGCGAAAATTTCTATATTGAGAGTCTCGACACACTTTCCCCTAATGGGTATAATCAAAACTATGGCAGAGTTTATTCAGAAGAAACACGAAATAAATTGTCTGTCGCGGGGTCGAAGAAATCTTATTGGGTCACCGACCCCAATGGTGTTTCGACCAAGATCATAAATCTAACGAAATTCTGTAGAGAACATGGTCTCGACACCAAAACCATGTTTAACGTGTCCAATAGAATCATTACTAATCATAAAGGTTGGCGGTGTGCCGCGGTCACAGGCCGATTGGCCAAGATGACCGAAAAGGAACAGAAAAAATATATCAAAGGTAAACATGGTAAAACTATAAAATTTGGCAGGTCCAAGTCTTATTGGGTCACCGACCCCAATGGTGTTTCGACCAAGATCATAAATCTAACGAAATTATGTAAAGAACATGGTCTGTCTTTCACACCAATGATCTACGTGTCCAGAGGTAATGTAGATAATCATAAAGGTTGGCGGTGTGCCGCGGTCACAGGCCGATTGGCCAAGATGACCGAAAAGGAACAGGAAAAATATATCAAAGGTATACATGGTAAACCTGTGATGCATTGGAAATTCAAGTCTTATTGGGTCACCGATCCTAATGACGCGAAAATCAAGATTGTAAATCTAAGAAAATTTTGCGGAGATAATGGGCTAACATATGATGTCATGTTGAGGGTAAGTAATGGTAAGTTGAATCATCATAAAGGATGGAGCTGTAAACTTATTTCATAAATAGTCTCAGAGGAGACTACTATGCCAACGAACCGTCCACGCCCCAATGAATTGAGCACCCTACAGCCTACGAAGTTCCGATTGACCTTCCGTAGAATCCCAACGGTAACATACTTCCTACAGTCTGTGAACATTCCTGGTGTATCTACTGGCGAGTATGTTCGCCATACTCCTTTTGTCGATATGTACCTTCCTGGCGACAAGATCGTCTATGACACGCTGAACCTCAACTTCATTGTTGACTCAGATATGCGCGGCTGGTTTGAACTCCATGACTGGATTCGTGGCCTAACCTTCCCTGGTGGGTTCCAGGAATACCGCAAGATGCTCAAGGAATCAGCAGATTTCGGTAAGTCAACCTCTGACGCGACCCTCTCTATTCTCTCCAACGACAATGCCTCAAACATTCGTCTACGCTTCCTCAATTGCTTTCCTCTGTCCGTCGGATCAATCCAGATGATGACCTCCGACTCAGCCGAGAACACGATGGTAGCAGACGCGACCTTCCGCTTTGAATCCTACGAAATCGACCGAACGGCCCCATAATTCTCTTGACAAGTACCGCGGTAACTGATATACTGTGTCTTCATTCAATGAGGAATTGTGATCATGGCCAAGAAACCAAAGATTCCGCTCCTCTATGAGGTGCGCGAAATGCATCGGACAACCGTCTTCAAATTCTGCGTCGGTACAGTCGGTAAGGATGATATCTTTGCCGTATACCGCACATTCGATGAAGCCCAGGTCGATGCAACCGCATGGAATATAGCAGCACACGAGAAAAAGCAAAATGGCAAAGCTTGACGACCTTCTCTCAGAATGGGCGAGGGATGCAGTTATCGATGAAACGAAACTTGGCTCAGAGGGGCTTCGCCTCGCTCTCTTGCACGCCAAGTACCTGAAGATCATGGCTCTCAACAATCGCGCACGGCGTGAGATTGAGGGTCGCTATGCGAAGCTTCGGAACACCAAGGGTGACTACTATAAGGGTCACCTCGACCAGGAACAGTTGGCCGCACTAGGCTGGCCTCCGTTTGCATTCAAGCTAACTAACTCCGGCGTCGACCAGAAGCTTTCTACTGATCCTGATCTGGTAGACGTTCTGCTTGAGAAGGCCGAGATGGACGAAATCGCCGAATCGTGCGTTTCGATCCTATCCCAGATCAAGAACATGCATTTCACCGTGAAGGCTGACATTGACTGGCAGAGGTTCATCAATGGCGGCTGATTTTGACGTCCCAGCGGAGAAATTCCCACATCTTGTACGGCCTATCGAAAGCCTGTATATCGCCGTGGGCAATGCGCTTCAAGACCCCGACCCACACAAATTCTTTACAAAGTATCAATTGACGATGTGCATCAAGAAACATTGTAGAGGGATGGCGAATCCTGAAACGGTGCGTCGGATTGTCGATGAGCTTTGGGCCGAACGGTATTAACAACAGAGGTATGATTTGAATGACAAAGTGATCGTAAGAAAGCACAATGAAGTATTTCTCAAAATTGATTGTGAACAAAGCGTAGCTTACGAGTTATCAGAGTATTTCACCTTCTTCGTCCCGGGATACAAATTTACGCCCGCGTACCGCAACAAATTGTGGGACGGAAAGATTCGACTTTTCAATCGCCAGACCCGACAGATTTACCATGGCTTGCTCGATTACATCGGCACGTTCGCACAGGAGCGCGGGTATGATATTGAGTATGACGATGAATCCCTTCTGAAGACCAACTTCTCCATTCAGGAAGCTCATGAGTTTGCCTACTCGCTGAATATCCATTCGCGCGGCAAGAAACTCGACGTGCGCGACTATCAGACCATTGGGTTCGCCAAGTCGATCCGCAATAAGCGGCAGCTTCTTCTCTCCCCTACGGCATCCGGCAAATCAGTCATTGCTTACCTCATCGTGCGATATCTGCTATCCAAGGGTCTGCGGGGACTCATTCTCGTTCCCACGACCTCGCTGGTCGAGCAGCTATACAAGGATTTTGAGGACTATTCGAGTCACAATGGATGGAGCACGGAAGAAAACGTGCATCGCATCTATGCGGGTCATGACAAGGACACCGAAAAGACCGTCACCATTTCGACGTGGCAATCCCTCTACAAACTCCCCAAGTCATACTTCAAGGATTTCGACTTTGTGATCGGCGACGAGGCTCACCTGTTCAAGGCGAAGTCTCTGGTCACGATCATGACGAACCTGGAGACCTGTGGCTACCGCATCGGCATGACTGGAACAATCGATGGAACCAAAACCCACAAGCTCGTACTCGAAGGAGTCTTTGGCCCGGTCAAGAAGGTTATTTCGACGGCCGAGCTTATCGAGCGTAAGCAGCTTGCTGCCTTCAAAATCAAGGCGCTTGTTCTCAAGTACCCCGCGGAAGTCTGCAAAGAGGTCAAGGAGTATACCTACCAAGAAGAAATCGATTACATAGTACGCTATCAACCAAGAATCAATTTCGTGGTCAACCTATCGTTGTCTCTCAGAGGCAACACACTCCTTCTGTTCCATTTCGTAGACAAGCACGGCAAAGTGCTCTTTCAGAACCTGGAACAAGAATGCGCGCGGGTCGGACGGAAATGCTTCCTAATCTATGGAGATACGGATGTCGAGGTCCGCGAGGCTGTACGTGCGATTACTGAGAACGAAACGAACGCTATCATTGTGGCTTCAGACGGCACTTTTAGCACTGGCATTAACATCCGTAATCTACACAATATCATTTTTTCTTCTCCTTCTAAGTCTCGTATTCGTACTTTGCAGTCCATTGGTCGCGGTCTTCGCATTGGTGAAAACAAAGAAGAAGCGATCCTCTACGACCTAGTAGACGATCTTCGATACAAGAAATACGAGAACTACGTCCTTCGGCACTTTGTAGAGCGCGTTGCCATCTACAATGACGAGAAATTCCCCTATAAGCTCTACAACATCGAACTGTGAGAAATCATATGGAAGAGAATGAAGATGCCCCGATGGATGTCACCCTGCTCCGTCTTCTCTCAGGGGAGAACGTTGTGGCTCAACTCCTGGAAGAGCACGACACTCATTTGACGATCACCTATCCCATCGTTATCCATACGGATAACGATTCGATGGGAGCTACTGTTATGTGGATTGCAGAGTGGATTCCTGCGACGATGATCGCAGACAAGAACTTGGATATCTCCAAGGCGATGATCATGCTGTCTGCTGAGCCATCTGAAAAGCTGATCAATATCTACCGATTGTTCCTGAAGAAGATCAGGGCGTCAGAGCAGTCCATCAAGGAAGCTCCAGAGAGGGAATCTCAGGATATGGAATCAGAGATTGGTGAAGACCTATTGGAGATATTGAAGAATACCAAGAGAACATTACACTAATTGGTTAATGCATCATCATCATTCAGGACACACGAATAATAGCACCCTGTCAAGTGAAAGTCAAGCACAAAATGAGCAAACATTACATCGACAACAATAAATTCTACGCGGAGATTGTCGCGCACAAGGCACGATCTGTAGCCGCTAAGGAAGCGGGCAAGAACAAGCCGCCAATCCCCAATTACATTGGCGAATGCTTCATCAAGATTGCCGAGCACCTGGCCTACAAGCCGAACTTCATCCATTACACATACCGTGAAGAAATGATCGGCGATGCCATCGAAAACTGTGTCATGTACTTTGAATCGTTCAATCCAGACAAAACGAACAACCCCTTTGCCTACTTCACCATGGTAGTCTGGAATGCCTTTCTTCGCCGCATCGGCAAAGAGGGAAAGGCTCAGTATGTCAAGTACAAAATGCTCCAGAACCACATGCTCTTTGAATCTGACGCTTATTCCGACGATCAATCACTTTCTGACTTGAAACCTGTCGAGATTTATGCTAATATAGCAGAATACACAAGCTCCTTCGAGAAGAAACAGAAGCAGAAGAAAAAGAAGAAGCTGAAGAAGCTGGAACGCAGCAAAAAAGGACTGGAAAGCTTTTACCCCAATGAGTAAAGAACAACTGATCATGCCACCTCTAATCGAGGTGCTCATTCGCGACGTGCTGAATACCAAGGCAGACGTATGGTCGCGCCAAGTCTACCGGGCCCGTCTGGTAGACTATCGCCGGACGCTTGATGAAGCAATCACCAAATATGATGCCGAGTATGCCAAGGCTGCCGGTGCACGAAAGGTCGATCAAAATCATTGACAATCAAGGGGTTGTGTATTATACTGATTATATGTCTGACTTTTGTAGAGAACATAAATTACAGGCACGCAACATGAGAAATGTTGCTACAGGAAAAGTCAAAAAACATAAGCACATCGTTTATGTGGAACAACTTACAAAATAAGGAGCATCGTTGCTGACATGAAAATTGCCATTATAAACGACACCCACTTTCGGCGCCCGCGGCGACAACCTGAATGTGAATGACTACTTCTTCAAATTCTGGGACAACATCTTCTTCCCCTATCTCAAGGCAAACAACATCAAGACCGTTGTTCACCTAGGGGACGTGGTTGATCGCCGCAAATTCGTCAACTATCGTATCGCACAGGACTTCAGGCTCCGCTTCATGAATCGATTCTGGGATGAAGGAATCGACACTCATATCCTGCTGGGCAACCATGACGTGTTCTACAAGAATACGAACAAGGTGAATGCCATCGAGAACCTCTGCACGACATATGATGGAAAGAATGAGCCTTTCATCTACACGAACCCGAAAACCGTAAACTTCGATGGACTCGACATCCTATTCCTGCCCTGGATTTCCCCTGAGAACTATGCCGCATCAATGGCTATGATCAAGAGCACCAAAGCTCAGGTCGTCATGGGTCATCTTGAGATTGCTGGATTTGAGATGGATCGTGGCAACATCTGTCATGAGGGTTTCAATCGGTCGCTGTTTGATCGCTTCGATATCGTCATGTCCGGACACTTCCATCACAAGTCTTCCGATGGTACGATCTTCTATCTCGGCAATCAGTACGAAATGACCTGGGCTGACTATAATGATCAGCGCGGGTTCCACATCTTCGATACGGATACCAGAGAGCTTACGTTCGTTCCCAACCCATACCGATTGTTCTACAAGCTGGTATACGATGACAAGGAAGACCTCGATTTCGAGAAGCTGAAGGCGATGGACTTCTCTGAATACCATGGCACCTATGTCAAGGTGCTCGTGGTGAACAAAACCAACCCGTACCTATTCGACACCTATATCAATGATCTGATCAAGGCAGAGCCCATCGACATTTCGGTAATCGAAGACACTTTGAGCTTGACAGACCTGAGCGAAGATGATACAATGGATCAAGCTGAAGACACCCTTACCATACTGAATAAGTATGTGGATGGTCTCTCTTTGACTGCCGATCCGGATAAGATGAAGGCAATCCTTCGCGAGATTTACGTCGAAGCCCAGAACATTGAAGCGTAAAGTATGTTACTTTTCAGGTATGTAGAATGGAAGAATTTTCTGTCCACGGGAAACGCATGGACGAAAATCCTTCTTGATCGTTCGTCTACCACATTGATCGTGGGCAAGAATGGTGGTGGCAAGTCTACCCTGCTCGACGCTCTGACCTTTGTGCTGTTCGGCAAGCCCTTTCGGAAGATCAATAAGCCTCAGCTAATCAATTCGATCAATAACAAGGATTGCCTTGTGAATATCGAGTTTGACGCGGGCAATAAACGCTACAAGATCATCCGTGGAATCAAGCCGAATATCTTTGAGATTTACTGTGATGGCGTCCTGATCAACCAGGATTCAAAGCTGAAGGACTACCAAGATCATCTTGAGAAGAATATCCTCAAGATGAATTACAAGTCCTTCACGCAGATCGTCATCCTGGGTTCGGCATCCTTCACGCCGTTCATGCAATTGACGGCCGCCGATAGACGTGCGATCATCGAGGTCCTTCTAGATATCGAGATTTTCTCGTCAATGAATATCGTGCTCAAACTGAAACAGCAGGATATCAAGGAGACTATCTCCCAGGTTCGCAGCGAAATTACATTGCTGAATGTGCATGTCGCATCAGCCGAGAAGCTCCTGAAGGAAATTCAGAACACCCAGAAGATCAAGATCGAATCGAATACCATAGAGATTGAGAAGAACCAGGCTGCCATCGCCGCGCTCCATGCAGATATTGCCGCTATCCAACAGTCCATTTTGGAGACTGAGGAATCCACTCCTGAGATTTCAAAGTATACGAGCAAGAGCGCGAAGCTCTCGTCCTATCAGACACAGATAGAAATGAACATCGATGACCTGCGGCGCGAGATTGATTTCTTCAAGGGCAACAATATCTGCCCCAAATGCCACCAGGAAATCACCGACCCCGTAAAGCACACGCACATCGATACCAACGAGAAGAAGGTCGAAGAACTCTCTACAGGTCTATTTGATCTGGCAGACAAGATGGCAGTCCTGAACGACAAGATCGCCGCGATCCGCGGTGTGCTCCAGGAAATCTCAGTCAAACAGACCGATATCGTTGTGAAGTCCACACGCATCACCGAAATCAATAAGTACATCACACGGCTCCAGAATGAAAACAACCAAATGGCGACTAAATCTGGACTTGGTGTCTCCGAAGAACAGAACATCAAAAAGTTCAGGAACCAAATCGATTCCTACGAGCAGGCTCAAAACAAGAACATCGAAACGCAGCACTATTACGAAATAGCGTCGATGCTCCTGAAAGACTCAGGAATCAAGACCAAGATCATCAAGACCTATCTGCCGGTCATGAATAAGCTGGTCAACAAGTATCTGGCTACCATGGACTTCTTTGTCAACTTCAACCTTGACGAGAATTTCAATGAGTCCATCAAGTCTCGCTTCCGTGATGAATTTGCCTATGCGAATTTCTCCGAGGGCGAGAAGCAGAAAATCGACCTGGCGCTGCTGTTCACATGGCGAGCGATTGCCAAGATGAAGAACTCGGTATCCACAAATCTACTGATCCTCGATGAGGTGTTTGATTCGTCCTTGGACTCGAATGCGACCGACGAGCTTCTGAAAATTCTACAGGCGCTTGGACCGGAGACAAACCTGTTCGTTATTTCGCATCGCGAGGATATCCTGTATGACAAGTTCCGCTCGATGATCCGCTTTGAAAAGGTAAACAACTTCTCCCGCATTGCAGCATGAGATAAGGTGAAATATGGCTATTGAAAACAAAAAATTGGTTATCGACACAGGCGTCGGTATCCGTGAATTTGAAATCTACCCACTCGCCGTCGAGAAGGATTATGTCCTTCAGCGCCCCACAGAACACTTCGACTTCGCCAATCCCCCCGTCAATCCAGTCTATCTGGCAAACTCGCTATTCGAGACAATGTTCCGCAACAAGGGACTTGGACTCTCGGCGAATCAGTGTGGCCTGTCGCTCCGCGTCTTTGTCGCCGGCTTCGACGCGACCAACAAACAGGTATTCTTCAACCCGAAGGTCCTTGAGACTTCGTCCGTCACAGAGCTTGGCGAAGAAGGTTGCCTGTCGTTCCCCTATCTGTTCATGAAGGTCAAGCGCCCCACGATGGTTCGCCTGGCATATCAGCATGTGAATGGGGAACACAAGGAAGACACCTTTCATGGTCTTACGGCGCGCGTCATTCTACATGAATGTGACCACATGGACGGCATCACGATGGACCTGAGAGTCGGCCGCACCACTCTCGCGATGGCGCGAGATAGACGCCGTAAGACAATTCAGAGATTGAGCCGCAAAGGAAATAGATAATGGATCGACCAGACATGAAGCCGTGGCAGCACGGCCTTGAATTGTCTTTCCTGAAGGATATGGAGAAACAGTGGGAGCGATACAATTCGTTCACTCTGTCTCCGTTTGTCAAATTCAAGAAAAACAACATCGCCGAAGCATGGCATAAGGACACCCTTATGGTCTTTGACGACGGCGCGTTTGTTGCTGAGGTCGCCAAGGTCAAGTCGAATATCGTCATGCACGGCGACACTCTCATTGGCATCAAGGTTCCTGGCGATATCACGATCACCAAGATCAATAACTATTCTTCGGAGCTGGTAGCAGAGGAGCTTGCTGCTGGCATCTATCTCGATTCAAATTGCTGGCTCTATACCTGGGCCGAAGATGGTCAGGCAGATGCTTTTGCGACCGACCTTGGATTCGATTATATCTCAGGAAAGATCACGACCTTCGGTGAAGTCTATTCTATCTACTATCGCCAATCTGCACGGACAAAGCTTTTTGCCGAAACCGTGCACCCAGATGTGAACCCGCTCGAAAAGGTCAATATCATCAAGCTCCTTGATGGTGTCGACCAGAAGCTCATTGACCAGGTCACCAAGAAACTGATCAATGCCGACCTGCTCAAGATGTTTGAGAACCACTACTCAAACTACAACAAGGCCAAGTCGTGGCGCGCGTTGTCACTCCGGGGGTACTCGCCCGACCCAAACTTCATTGCGAAGCCTATCGAGATGAGCAAGGAATGGAAAGAGAAGCACGCCAAGGACAACTTCTATCTCCAGGATACTCTGATCGCCACGGCGCTCCCTGAAGTCTGGGACTTTTTCGAGTTTGCCGATGGCGACGTGCATCGCGTGCGCTTCATGTCTCTTGAGCCGAATGAAGGTGAGCTTTCTCGTCATACCGATCAGGTCGATCCTGACTCATACAATACGCTCGACGGACTTATCCGTCTACACTTCCCCCTGATCACCAACGACAAGGTGAAGTTTTCCTCATGGAACTATGACGGCGTTCGTCATGACGTCCATATGAAGGTTGGTGAGTGTTGGATGCTGGATACACGCAAGCCTCATATGGTCGTGAATGGCGGTGATACTGTTCGCGTGCATCTGGTCGTTGACGTTGTGAATACCCAGAAATTAGCGGAGATGCTCCTTGCGAGTGCGGTCAGAGATAAGCGAAGCGATGTTTACTAAGTCTGGCATCAACAAAGCCAGACTATATGCAGCCCTTCGACAGATGGGGCGAAAACATCTCAAGACTAAGGAAATGCGCGATGCCTGGTCGGAAGACAATCCGACCTATTGCTATTGCTACGTCGTTTCTGAAATGGCCTATTGGTACGTCGCGCCCAAGGGTACGATCCCAATGGCGATGAAGGTCCCAGGCGATCCCGGAACTCATAGGTTCTTGGTGTACCCAGACGGATTCATTGTCGACCTGACGGCCGAGCAGTTTCCAAACTACGAAGATGTGTTTTACGAAAACGGCAAGCGTTCCATGTTCATGCAGACCGGATGTGTTGGTCCGAGCAAACGTGCCAAGATGCTCGCCGTATTAATGGGGTATGAAGAAGATGACTGGATCACCAGAGGAATTGCTAAAGACCGTTGAAGGATGGACTGATCCGAATCCAGCGCCCGTGCTGACTAAGCACGATGGATTCTGGGTCGTTCGGGACGACCTTCTCGGCTTTGGATCAAAGGTTCGCTTTATCGACTATCTGGTGAAGCACACACCCGAAAATGAATTTGTCTTTGGTGGTGCCAACAAGATCGGTTGGGGTCCTATCGCGCTCACAGAAGTCTGCCGCCGAAATGGTAAGAAAGCAACCTTCTTCATGGCGGCGCGCAGCGAACCAACTTGGCACCAGCAAAGAGTCCTTGAGCTAGGCGGCACGATCCACTGGGTCAATATGGGTATGCTTACCGTCACGCTCTCGCGTGCCAAGAAGTATGCTGCCGAAGATACCAAGAATCGAATCATCCTGCCACTCGGATTAGAGCATCCTACCGTACTCGGGTCAATCATCAAGGTTGCCCGTTCAATTGAGTTCCCTGAGGTCTTCCCTGAAATTTGGACAATCGGATCATCTGGTACGCTTTCACGTGGATTACAGCTTGCATTTCCTGAGAAACCTGTTATAATGGTTCAAACTGGACACAAGATGAATGACCGCGAGATTGGTCGAGCGGAGAAGGTCTATGTGTCGCCCTATAAATTTGACGCACCGGTAAAGCCAGAAGATGCACCGCCTTATCCTTCCGAGAAGTATTACGACGCCAAAATCTGGCCGTTCGTTCGCCAATACGCGAAGCCTGGTGCTCTCCTGTGGAATGTAGCCTGAGCGTAGTTCATTGCAAGAAGGATCCCCATGACGTATACATTGGTCGTGGGAGTAAATGGGGCAACCCATTCAAGATCGGTGAGCATGGAACCCGTGAGGAAGTCATTGCCGCATACGTCGAATGGATCAATGCACCAGAGCAGGCAGACCTTCGACGTGACGCGCGACTAGAGCTTCGCGGAAAAGTCCTAGGATGCTTCTGTGCTCCGAAAGCGTGCCATGGAGAAATCCTATATACTATTGCCAACAGAAAACGTATCTGCGTCTGTGGCGGCCGCGAGTTTAACGACCGCGATTGGGTGTATCGGCATCTGGATAAGATGCTAACACACTTTGAAAGCGAGAAAGACCTGATCATTGTCCAGGGTGAAGCGCGAGGTGCTGATACACTTGGAAAAGAATGGGCAATAGCTCGCGGGGTAGAGTATGATCCTTTCCCCATCGAAAAGTGGGAATGGACCAAGTACGGCAACTACGCAGGACATATCAGAAACAAGCGGATGCTTGACTCAGGACTTGACGGCTGCATTGCATTCCCTGGGAACAAAGGCACCGAAAACATGATCAAGATTTGCCGTGAAGCGCAAGTCCCCGTAATGAAGATGACAGGCATAAAGGCCGAATATCGATGACCAAAAAATGGTTCTATGAACGCAATGATGAATTGCTGAAATCCTCGGTCAACAAGACCTTCGAGGAAATTCTCAGCATGTCCAAGGATGAGTTTCGCACATGGGTCATCGACCTACGGAAGACGGTCGTGTATCTGTGGGATACCAAGGGGCTGCCTCCGCGCGTCGGGTTCAACGAGAACCAAATCATTGAGCAATTCAACGATATGATCGGCTATCCGGTTCATGAGTTCCTAGTCGAGAACGAATTGACTGGCGAGAAGGACGTCATTCGCAATACAACGATCCTAGGTAATGCAGCGAATCAGTGGTTCCCCACGATGATGAAGACGCGCATTAACTACTCCAAGAATGACGATGGCCGCTCGATCTACGATTGGTTCGCCAATGACGAGCTCCTGGACTCTTTCGTGACCTATGCATCGCGCCATTTCAAGCGCGACTCATTCTATCACTATTCTAATCCAGTCAAGGTCGGTGATCTGGAAAATCACATGAATTGGCCTGTGTCCAAGAATGCCATCGAATGGATCATGAAATTCGAGAATCGCTATCGCGGATATAATCAGTATGACTATTGGCTCGCACCGCGTGATGCCGACAAAGAATACACGGGGTATGACGAAAAGCTCCGCGTGCGAGTGAACTTGGCTATCTCTCGCCAACAGATCGAAGGCATCTGGGATATGATCCCTGAACGGTGCCGGTCGAACATCGATTGGAATCGATCAGAGAATTACCAGATTCGTGTCTATGCATTGAAGCAGAAGGTGTTCCCTGTTGGGCTCAAGGCATTCCGTGTGTCGTTTTGTCAGTACGCAGTCAACTTCCCTCCTCTCACAGCGAGATACATCTATGAACGATTTACCGACCATATTAAAGACCAAGACGTTATCAACCTTTATGATCCTTCGGCTGGTTGGGGTGGCCGTATCTTGGGTGCTATGGCTGTTGACGACAATCGCAGTATCCACTATATTGGTACTGATCCTAACAGTGATCATAGCATTGATGCTGGCCGTACAAAGTATCATGACCTTGCTGACTTTTTTAACGAGCGAACCTACCGTTCAAGCAGCCTCTTCCCCAAGCAACACACTTACGAGATATTCCAGTCGGGTTCTGAGTGTATTGCGGAAGACCCTCGTTTTCGTCGGTATAAAAATCGACTAGATTTCGTCTTCACGAGTCCGCCATACTTTGCCAAAGAGGCATACTCTGAGGACCCTTCACAGTCCTACAAGAAATTCGGACAGTATGAAGAATGGCGCGAAGGCTTCCTGCGCCCCACTCTGACGACGGCCGTTGAATATCTGCGGAAGGATCGATACCTCGCATGGAACATCGCCGACGCGAAGTTTGGTCCTGACATGCTTCCGTTGGAGCAGGACTCGATGGATATTCTGAAAGAGCTTGGCATGGAATATGTCATGACCTTGAAGATGGCGCTGGCGCAGATGCCTGGTGGGAATCGAGTCGACCCGGATACCGGGCTTCCCAAGTCAAAGAATTTTTGTAAGGTCAACGGCATATTTTTGAAGTACGAACCTGTGTTTATCTTTTACAAGCCTTAGGCTTAATTTTTTCTTGAGAACACCTGAACGGGGTCGATTTCTCTGGCAACCCCTATCCGCAAAAGTCTCGCATGTACGAGGCATGGGCCCAGGGTTGGTTTAACGCACAATTGGATTTTTGAAATGTCACGCATTCAGGTTATCGACTATTCCAGCTCAACCAGCCTCGGCGGCGAGCGCGAGGATGATGAATGGTCGCGCGATTCCTACGCCACTTCGCATGACTTCGACCATCTGGTCCTTGTCTCGGAAGGTGACTATTTTGACCTGAAGACCTCGTTCGAGGTCGTGAAGGGTCGCGACTATTACCTGGTCGCTGCGATCTATTCGACCGGCGACTCCTTCGGTCTCGATCAAGGGAACGGTGTCGAATACCTGGACCTGTATGAAAACCGTGAGGACGCGCAGAAGGCCGTGGACGAGATTTTGAAGGTCAATTTGCGCGACGACGAAAAGGGATACGCCTATACCATGGCAAACGGCAAGCGGTTCAAGTCCGACTGGGCCCCCTGGTATAACTATTTCGGCGGCCTGGACTCCATCGAAGTGTATAACCTCCGAGCGGAATGACTTTCTCGCATAGCGGGATATGCGCCTACTGCATACCTGCTATGCGTTTTTTGCAATTGTCTTCCTTCCATTTCTAGCGTATAATGCTCCTCTAAATTGAGAGAACGCATGACAATCTTCCTGAACGAAAACGCCGGCAACGCAAAAGCTGCCAAGAACATGATTGCCGCAAAGAGTAAGCTGGCAAAGCTTATGGCTGTGGAAAACATTCAGGTTCGCCATATCGTTATCACGCAGGCGTCCTTCGACTTGAAGCGCCGCATCCTCAATCTCCCCATCTGGAAAGAAACGATCCCCGAGGTCTATGACACGTTCGTAGGCCATGAGGTCGGTCACGCCCTCGAAACGCCGGCAGCTGAGATTTACGGCGCGGCCATTGCAGCCGTGGCCGCCATCGGGATCAAGCGCCAGGCTGCCGCTCACATTATCAATGTGGTCGAAGATGCCCGCATCGAAAAGCTTATGAAGCGCCGGTACCCCGGTCTGCATCAATCCTTTATCACGGGATACAAGGCTCTCTTTGCCTCCGGCATGTTCGTAGGGAAAAAGGGCCAATCCTACAATACGATGAATTTCATCGACCGGATCAATATCCATTTCAAGTTTGGCAACATTGAAGCCGCCAACATCCGCTTCACCAAGAAGGAGCGTGTGATTGTCGCCCGCATCGCCGTGGCTGAAACGTTCGGCGAGGTCGAAGCAATCTCCATCGACCTCGTGAAGTACATCAAGGCGCGCAACAATAAGCTGCGGAAGGCCATGGAACAGCCTGCGCCTGGTGAAGAACTGGGTCTGGGACTTGAAGTGAAGGTCCACGTGCCTGTGTTCCGTGACCGGTCTCCTGTGGCTCCCGTGGCAGATGATGAAGACGATTCCGATGACGAACGGCTCCAGGAAGACTCGGAGCCTATCTCGGCTATCGACACGGACATGGGCGCTTTCGAGGAAGAAAAGCCTGAGGGTGAACCTGTCCTCGATGATGAACCGCTGGACATCGAGGAAGATGCTTCCGCGGATGCCGATGACGATGCAGTCGAAAAGATCGACACCTTCGACTCGGCGACCGACGAGGAGCTTGAGGCTGCGCGTCAATCTCTGGTCGACCGCACGAACGCCATGATCCCAGAGTACATTTTCTACCCGAAGAAACTGGACGTCGAAAAGTCCGTGGATGACTACAAGACCATTCTGCGCGAACATGCCCGCAATTTCAAGACCATTGGGTCTGAGGGCCTCGCGGAAATTCGTGCTCGCTTCCTGAAATTCAAGGCCGATCAGAACCCGGTCATTTCGTACCTCGTGCGCCAGTTTGATCAGAAGAAGGCTGCCGATCAGTATTCGCGCACCAGCACCTCGCGCACGGGTGTCATTGACACGAACAAGCTACACTCGTACCTGTATAACGAGGATGTGTTCAAGCGCCTGGCAGTGACGCCCGGCGGCAAGAACCACGGCCTTGTTATGATGATCGATTTTTCGTCCTCGATGATAGGCGAAATTTCCAAGACCATTCACCAGCTTATGGTTCTGGTCATGTTCTGTCGCCGTGCTCAGATTGAGTTCCGCGTCTTCGGATTTACCGATGCGGACAACTCCCGGATGTCGTCTGGCAATTCCGAAATGGTCAAGGTCTGCAAGGAAGATGACGTGATGATCCACGGCTTCATGCTTCGCGAGTATTTCAATTCGCGCATGACGACCATGGAGTTTAACCAGGCTCTGTCCAATATGTTCACCCTGTCGATCCTGTTCAATTGCTCTCGGTATGGCTCGGGCGAGCCCAATGCCCAGATCAATGCACACAGGGTTCCTGCGCGCGACCGACTGTTCGGTACGCCTCTGAACCAGGCACTCATTTCGGCTCGGTACATCATCGAGAACCTCAAGCGGGATACCAACGTTCAGGTCGTCAATTTTGTCGTCCTGACCGACGGTGATTCCAACGGTGGTGGCGGCTCTTACGCTCAGGACGGCGGCCAGGGATCCAATTACCGCTCGCACACGACTGCCATCTTCCAGGATCGCCGGACGGGCATCCAGTATCAGGGTCTCGGCCAGTCTCACAGGGTGACGGTGAACCATATCCGTGCTCTCCGCGATGCCACGGGCGCCAAGGCCGTCGGGTTCTTCCTGACGCGAGAAAACGCCCTGCACAGCATTTGCACGAAATACGATTGCCTGTCGGACCTTCATGCTTTCCAGGAGTCCTGGAAGGCGAAGAAGTTTGCCGTGTGCAAGAGCGCGGGGTATGATGAATACTACCTCATCGACGCTGACTCGCTGGCAATCAATATGCTGAAGGTATCCGATGCAAAAATTCGGACGGGAGGGGCGCAGACTGACGCCACGAATGCCGAAACCGACGAGTTTACCAAGATCATGAAGTCGCGTAAGTCGGCATATGTTATCCTGGCTCGCTTTATCGACCTCATTTCGGCTTGACTTTCCACTGGAAATCGAGTATAATCCACATCTACAATCGTGAAAGAGACTTATATCATGGAACTCAATCAGAAGCAGAAGGCGTTCGTGGAGATCGTTCGCCAGGTCTATGGCCCGAATATCGCAGAGATTGATCGGCAATCGATTGTGTCGCTGATCGACAACCACGGCATCGAAAAGCCCTGGTGGCTCCTGAATGACCAGGCCTACCGCGTTTCCCGTGGCGTCTATCGTATGCCGGATTGCATGACGGGTGAGCCGAAGCGTCCTGAGCGCGCCGTGAAGGCCGCCCCTGCTCCGGCAGTCGAGTCGGAGATTCCGAACATGGTCGGTCGCCAGCCCGTGCGCCTTGCCGTGGACAATGAGACCATCGCCAAGGTCGCCTTCGGTGACCTGATTCCGGGTCGGGTCAGGACCTACGTCAAGTTTGGCCACTTCGATAACGTCCTTGCCGTCGTGAAGTCGAAGCTGTTCTACCCGATCTTCGTTACCGGTCTGTCCGGCAACGGCAAGACGATGATGGTCGAGCAGACCTGTGCGACCGCTGGTCGTGAAATGATCCGCGTCAACATCACCATCGAAACCGACGAGGATGATCTTCTGGGCGGCTTCCGCCTGGTGAACGGCGAAACCGTGTGGCACAACGGCCCTGTCGTGACTGCCATGGAGCGCGGCGCAGTCCTGCTGCTGGACGAAATCGACTTGGCATCCAACAAGATCATGTGCCTTCAGCCCGTGCTCGAAGGTCGGGCGATATTCCTCAAGAAGATTGGTCGCCAGATCATTCCTGCCGAGGGCTTCACGATCATTGCTACTGCCAACACGAAGGGCCGCGGCTCTGACGACGGCAAGTTTATCGGCACCAACGTTCTGAATGAGGCGTTCCTAGAACGCTTCGCCATCACGATGGAGCAGGAATACCCGTCGACCACGGTCGAGCGCCGTATCCTCCGACACCTGGTGGATGCCAATGACGCCGGTGCCACGGAGTTTGTGGACCTGATGGTCAAGTGGGCTGATATCATCCGTCGTTCCTACAACGATGGCGCCGTGTCTGACCTCATTTCGACCCGTCGTCTGGTACACGTCTGCGAGGCCTACAACATCTTCAACAAGAACAAGATGCTGGCAATCAATCTGTGCCTGTCTCGCTTCGACAACGAAACGAAGGCGGCGTTCATGGACCTTTACACGAAGGTCTCTGGCGAAACGGAATTGGCGAAGCAGGCTGCCCCTGACAGCGCCAACACGAAAGTTTCCTTCTGAAAAAAGGAAAAAAAGGACTTGACAAAGGCCCTTAATGCGAGTATAATACTTGCACAATACGGATAAAGACCGTGTTTTGACACTAAACTAATTGGAGAATGATACTATGGAACGAACCCCCGCAAAAGAGCGTATGCTCGACACATTCCTCGGCTTCGCCGGCAACGGTGTTTATGACACCTTCAGCGTAGCCCAGGCTCGCCAGCGTTTTGGCGTGAAGAATGTTTCGGCACGCATCGCCGAGCTCCGCCAGGCCGGCTGGCCGATCTACACGAACACCAAGCGCCGCTTCGACGGCTCCAAGGTTGCCGTGTATCGCATGGGCACTGCCAAGCGCAGCAACAAGGCCCGCAAGTCTGCCTAACCGCAGCGCATAGCGTCTAGAGGGAATGGGGGAAACTCCGTTCCCTCTTTATTTCTGCGGCTCATGATTCCTGCTATATATAACAAGAGCATGATTACACAATTTTAGCTGGAGTGACTTTGCGATGCAAATTGAAACGTCTATTGAAGAACTACGTAAGAACAAGATTTTCGTCGCCACACCAATGTACGGCGGCATGAACCACGGACTCTACTGTAAGTCCGCACTAGATGCCCAGGCGCTTCTCGCGCAATACGGTATCGAAACTCGATTTTCCTTCCTATTCAACGAATCTCTGATCACCCGAGCGCGCAACTATCTCGTGGATGAATTTCTGCGCGCCGAAGGGTTCACACACCTTCTGTTCATTGACTCGGACATCCATTTCAACCCGCAGGATATCCTCACGCTTCTGGCGCTCGACAAGGATATCATCGGCGCACCATACCCAAAGAAGTCCATCAATTGGAACAACATCTTCGATGCCGTCAAGCGCAACCCAGGAATGTCTGCGGGTGATCTTGAAGGTCTGATCGGTGAGTTTGTATTCAACCCCGTCGCCGGCACGCAACAGTTCTCGGTCCTTGACCCTCTTGAGGTCATGGAAATCGGCACTGGCATGATGATGATCAAGCGGGAAGTCTTCAAGAAATTTGAAGATGCCTACCCAGATTATCGATACAAGCCCGACCACAACGGCAATCCAATGTTCGATGGTACGCGCTATATCCATGCGTATTTCGACACGATCATTGACCGCGGTCCAAATGCTCCTGGTGAGTCGGAACGCTATCTCTCAGAAGACTATTTCTTCTGTCAGATGTGCCGCAAGATCGATATCAAGATTTGGCTGTGCCCTTGGATGAAGACGCAGCACATTGGAACATACGCCTTCACGGGCGATCTTCCTCGCATCGCAGCACTAACCGGAAAAATCTAATGCAGATCATTGGTGTTATCGGGTTCATTGGATCAGGCAAAAACACCGTCGGCGATATCCTTGTTGAAAAGCATGGCTTCGCTCGTGATAATTTTGCACGATCCCTAAAAGACGCTTGTGCCAATATGTTCGGATGGGACAGGGCCCTACTCGAAGGTGACACGGAAGAATCTCGTTTATTCCGAGAGAAGGTGGATCTGTTCTGGACCAAGACTCTCGGATACGAGGTCACCCCGCGCCTGATGATGCAATACCTTGGGACAGAAGCCGGACGCAATGTCTTTGGTGAAGACCTATGGGTTGCGTCCTGTGGTAAGCGCATCACAGAAGCGCAGCAGAATGTGGTAATCACAGACGTTCGCTTTCCGAACGAAATTCGGTATTTGCGTTCTCTCGGAGGGCACATCGTCCTAGTGCAGCGCGGGCCCAATCCCGATTGGTTCGAGCAGGCACTCGACTACAACAATGCTTCACCAGAAGCGAAGAAAGAAATGCCCCAGCCCCCGGTTCATTACTCCGAGTGGGCATGGATCGGCCAGGATATCGACTTTCTGATCGACAACGATACCACTCTGGCAGACCTAAAATATAGAGTGGCCGGCCTCGTTTCTCTCTTGACAAAGACAAAGCTTTAGCGTATACTATACAAAATTTGAATTGACGTGAAAGGTCTATACCATGAAAATCTCTAATGAGACAATCGAAGTCCTAAAGAACTTCGCCACCATCAATACTGGCATCGCCGTCAAGAAAGGTGATGTCCTCCACACAATCTCCCCACAGAAGAACATCGTCGCCAAGGCAAAGGTCGCCGAGAAGTTCCCCGTCGAATTTGCCATCTACGACCTCACCAATTTCCTTGGCGTCATTTCGATGTATAAGGAAGGCGCCGAGGTTGAGTTTCACGAAAAGGAGATGGCAATCTCTGGCTTCGGTGGACGCTCGCACATTCACTATCGCTATACCGAAAAGAACCTGATCATCACGCCACCCGAGAGGGACATTGTTCTCCCAGCGGAAGACCTGGTATTCGAGCTTTCGGCGGATGACCTCAACCACATCCAGCGAGCCGCTGGTGTCCTTCAGGCTCCCCAGCTTGTCATTGAAGTATCCGAGAACAAGCTTTTCGTTTCGGCAGTCGACCTCCAGAATGACGCCGCGAACGTTCTGCGCTTCGCCGTCGGTGAAGCCCCTGGTGTCGAAGACTTCAAGGCTACCCTTCGCACCGAAAACATGAAGATTATGGGCAACACCTATAAGGTTGTCGTATCTCACAAGGGTGTCGTGAAGCTCACAAACGCAGATGACACGCTGACCTATTGGATCGCCACGGAGAAGAAGAATGGTGGCTGAGCCCTTGGAATCTCCGTCGGCACCCGGCCAAACACAAACTGTAGAAACCATGATCTATAACTATCGTGCCAATAGGTCTCGCGTCGAAGTATATCTTGACAACGGACTCGTTTTCGAGTATCATGTAGACGATCCCATGAAGGGGCGTGAACATGCCGCGGCTATCATCGCTGGCGGATATCGACACACCCCATTCGATTCGGAAGACCTTGTCTGGTACCCACCTCACCGCATTCACCAGGTAAAGGTCGAGCGCGGTGGTGAGACCAGCAAGTACCGAGACACGACACGAGCAACGTAAGGAAAACATATGACCGCAGGTATTGGATCAAACTCTGGTGCGCCGCAACTGACGGTAGACCAGAAGAAAAAGCTCAAGGCTTCATTGGACGAAATCAATGACTCCATGACGCGCAAGTCTGCCGAAGCAGACCTCATCAAGACCATCGTCGCCAAGGTCTCCGAAGACACGCTATTGAGCAAGAAACTCATTCGCCGCCTCGCCAAGACGCATTTCAATCGTGACTTCGACCTCGAGGTCGCAGAAAATCAGGACTTCCAGAGCCTTTATGAGGATATCGCTGGTCGTTCAGGTGAATGACCGATAAAAAGGGAGGGCACTATGTAGGAGAGGCCAACACCTCTCCTACTATGATCATTATGTCCAATCTCCCCGCTCCGATCATATTCCCCGAGTTTGAAATATCCCCTCCCCCGGCATCCTCTGTCGGTCACTATAAGGTCGGATATTCCAATATGTCGATCCATCTGGGTCACAAACCTCGGTGGCTCACCCGCTTTGCTATGGCCGTAGTGTTCCAACTCTACTGGCACGATGAATAACTTGAAAGGCTCTATATTATGGATCAATTCCTCTGGACAGAGAAGTACCGCCCTCACACGATAGAGGACTGTATCCTTCCTGATCACCTCAAGAAGACCCTCACCGAATTTGTGGCACAGAAGAATGTGCCTAATCTGATCTTCACTGGCACCCCAGGTGTCGGCAAGACCACGGCTGCCTCGGCCATCTGTGACATGATTGGCTGCGACTTCATGTTGCTCAATGGTTCACAGGAGCGTGGTATCGACACGCTGCGAACCAAGATCACCCAATACGCCTCCTCTGTGTCCTTCACGGGCGGCCGCAAAGTCATTATCATTGACGAGGCCGACAACATGACGCCAGACCTCCAGTCTGGTCTCCGCGGCGCCCTCGAGGAGTTTGCCATCAATTGCTCCTTCATCTTCACCTGCAACCACAAGGCTCGCATTATCGAAGCGATCCATTCGCGCTGCGCCGTAATCGAGTTCAAGCTCAAGAATGATGAGAAGCCTGTCATGGCAGGCCAGCTCATGAAGCGGCTCTCCATGATCCTGAATGAAGAAGGCGTGACCTTTGATAAGAAGGTTCTCGCCGAAGTCATCGGTAAGCATTTCCCCGACTATCGCCGCACACTCAATGAGCTCCAGCGGTACTCTGCTCAGGGTTCCATTGACATTGGGATCCTGGCCCAGCTTTCGGACGTAACGATCAAGGAACTTGTTAGCTATTTGAAAAACAAGGACTTTGGAGCGATGCGAAAGTGGGTCGCCCTCAACGGCGATATGGATCATGCAAAGCTCTATCGAGCGATCTTCGATGGGCTATATGAAATCCTGAAGCCTGAGTCGATCCCACAGGCCGTCGTGGTTCTTGGTGAATGGCAGTTCAGGGGCACGGCAGTCCCCGATCCCGACATCAATACGACCGCGATGCTCACGGTCCTCATGATGGAATGCGACTTCAAATGAAATACCGAAGCGAGTTGAGCCGAACGGAAAAGAATGCCCATTTGGGGAACATCGGTCAGAATTTCATTATTGGACATTTCTCTAGGCTTGGTAATACAGTAGAACCAGCTTTGGATCCATATGATAGAAAGAAGGATCTTTTGATAGATGGCCTCAAGGCCGAGGTAAAAACACAAGGCCCATACAGGTATAAAAACGCCTTTACCTTCAAGCCAAACCAACTTGAAAAATGTTCAAAGGTGGACAGACTGTTCTTTATTGCTGCCCCTGTAAAGGGCGTCAGTTATGCATATGATGGCTGTGTATTTGAAGTCGATTCAAAGGCGTTTGTTTATACCTCATTTTTCCCAAAGAGGGGTCCTTGGAAAAACAAAGAAATGTATGCTGTCGCTATAAATCAACCAGCAGTCCGACTCATTCATAAACTTCCTATTGAAACACAGGATCTCCTGTCCCAATATACCGTAACGGAATACTGATGGCTGAAATATTCAAGGATATCCTCCCGTCGATCCTGGTCACCAAGAAGCACGTCCTGGATGACGAAAAAGACTACAATGCCTTCTTGGTCAACCGCGGCCTATCGTATCACGTTGACTGCATCTTGCACGTCGCAGAGCTAAACCGACTCCACTGGCTCCCTGCGGCTATGCAATATGCCTATGCGCTAAATAGTATTCGAGCGTATAAGCGGAAGTTTGTTCCTTGGGTCAAAAAGGAAACACTTGCCGATATTGAGTTGGTTCAGGAGTATTATGGGTTGTCTAAAGCGAAAGCCCGCGATGCCCTCTGGATCCTCACCGCTGATCAGCTTGATGAAATAAGAATAAGAACGGACAAAGGTGGAGTGAGTAAAAATGTGGACCGTAGAGGACATGGTCGAGGTGCTGCTAAGTCAGCCTGACGACTTCCTAAAGGTTAAGGAAACACTAACCAGAATTGGTGTGGCATCCAAGAAAGATCAGACGGTCTACCAATCATGCCATATCCTGCATAAGCAGGGTCGATACTATCTCGTACACTTCAAGGAGCTTTTTGCTCTAGACGGCAGACCTACAAACTTCGGAGAAAACGACATTGCACGTCGCAATACAATCGCCAATCTCCTGGATGAATGGAATCTGTTCAAGATTGTGAACAAGAACAAAACTCGTGAACCTACAACGCCCCTGAGCCAGATCAAGATTTTGGCATTCAAGGACAAAGCAAATTGGCAGCTTGTATCCAAGTACGCCATCGGCAAGAAGAAGCCTGAATAAACAATGGAGATTCGTTATGGCTTGTAAAAATTGTGAATGCGGCACTACCAAAGCACCCACCCTCAAGTTCTTCAAAACTCACCCAGATGTTCCGTCACCTGCGTATGGCACTGATCAGGCAGCTTGCTTTGATCTGGCGTACTGTGCTGCCGGGAAGGAATATGTGACAGCATGGCGTCATGGAGTCAAGCATGAATTTTATTTGAACGATGGCAAGGATCTCGTCCTACTTCCTGGGTATATCTACATGCTGCCGACAGGGCTGATCTTCGACGTCCCAGAAGGATTCTCTCTCCGCGTTCATCCCCGTTCGTCTACCGGTCTCAAGTATGGGCTCATTCAGCCCAACTCAGAAGGTGTGATCGATGCGGACTATACGCAGGAGTCTTTCCTTCTGTTCACCGCCGTGGTCGACGTTGGAATGACAGTCCGCATTCCCCATCTAACACGCCTTGCACAGGCCGAGCTGGTTCCGATGGTTCGTCCCCTTCTGATCGACACGAATATTGCACCTTCTCAGAAGGGCAATCGAGTCGGCGGCTTTGGTTCAACAGGAGCGTAGAATTGACTGCGAACTACGCCGTCGGCTTCGAGAAGTGATTGAACCGCGTGGAATATGGTGGCCTATATGCCGGCAAGGTCCCTCAGGTGAACATCTTCCAAAAGTTTGAGCATAACGCGGAAGACCATGTGTCGATAGTTTCCTAATTTTTCGACGTGTTTTGACGACGTGTCGCGGTGATCGACATTTCGCTTGACATCCGCCGATAAGCCATATATAATACATGATTACACTCGCTCATAGGGATTATGGCAATGAAGAAGTATTGGGGTCATCATCTTATTCTCGATTGCGCGGGCTGCGATATGCAGTCTGTCATGTCGAAGAAAAACATTGTGGCATTCATCAAGGAACTCGTTCCTGCCATTGACATGAAAGCCTATGGCGAACCTACGGTCGCCCACTTTGCCGAGCACGATATCGAGGCTGCTGGATACTCGCTCGTCCAGCTAATCGAAACGTCCTCGATTACCGGCCACTTTGTCGATTGCTCTGGTGAGGCTTATATCGACATTTTCTCGTGCAAGAATTTCTCGCACAAGAAGGCCGTGCAGATGGTCAAGAAATACTTCAACCCTGAATCGGTACGCATCACCTACCTAACCCGTCAGGCCTAATCGAAAGTTTCGTTATGAAAAGCGCGGTAGTCATCATTCCAACGACTGGTAACCCACGTACTGTGCAGGCTATCAAGTCTGTCTACGCGCAATCATATAAGAACGTTCGTCCTCTTATCGTCCTCGATGGTATGAAATTCTTTGCCGAGTTCGCTCTAAACGTGAACGCGCCAATGGGTCGATCCATCGAGGACGATCTTCTCCTACTCAAAGACAACACCGGCGGCAATGGCTTCTATGGCCATCGCGTCTATGCGGGCGTGTCTCAGCTAGTCAATGAAGACTATGTGTTATTCCTCGACCAGGATAACTGGTATGATGAAGACCATGTGGAATCGATGATTGAGGAGCTACAGGAGGAGAACAAAAATCCCATCCCCCAGTTCGCCTATTCCCTTCGCAAGATTGTCGCCGAAGACGGCACCTTCCTATTCAATGATAACTGCGAATCTCTGGGACATTGGCCCGTGTATGGTTCGAACCACTATCATATCGACACAAGCGCCTATGCATTCCGCCGCGATTTCCTGATCAAGGTGTCGCATCTGTGGCACACGGGATATGGCGGGGATCGTCAATTCCTTTCGTATATGCGCCAGGGCCTATTGCCTGGTCAATACGCGACGAACAGAAAGTATTCGTTGAATTATCGCCTTGACGGTAACGCAGGCTCTGCATCGCCCCTGTTCTTTGAACAGGGAAATCGACACAATCTCATGGCCTTCGAAGGTCAGTATCCATGGACAAGAAAATGATTGAAAACCCCTCGCATCTGCGACCTGAATATCTCGCGAAATACGCCGTCGGCGAAACGTTTATCGAGACCGGAACCTATCACGGTGATACGGTCAATATAGCACTGGCACATGGCTTCAAGCGTATTCACACGATTGAATTAAACGTCGACCTATTCGCCGAGAACGTCATTCGGTTCAAGGATCGACCCGAAGTGAAAGTCTGGCTCGGCGATTCGGTCGATATCATTCCTGAGATTGTCGAAGGGCTCACCGAAGAGGCGACCTTCTGGCTTGACGCCCATGCCTCGGGACCTCTGGTCGGTGGCGCATACGGCCCCTGCCCATTGGAGCTTGAGCTCCGCGCGATCTTCGGTAAAGAGGTCGTGACCATGAGCCACATGGGCATCGAGAAGAATATCAAGCGGCGCCCTGTGCATACGCACACGATTTTCGTGGATGACCGGCGTCTGCTCGGATCCCAGGAATGGGGCTTTATCTCTGAGGAACAGATCACCCATATGCTCATGGCGATCAATCCAGAGTACAAGTTGAACCTGTTGGACGGACACGTCGAGAAGGACGTTATCGTCGCGTCCATCAAGGAGTAAACATGCTCACCTCTAAGAATGACATGATCATCGGATGCTATACCGACTACAATTGGGATCGCATCAAATTCTGGGCTAACTCGATTGATGCCTCGGGCTTCACGGGGTCCAAGGTCATGATCGTTTTCAATTCTGACAAGGATACTGTGAAGGCGCTCCTTGATCGTAATTTCATGGTCATCGGCTTCAAGCAGGACGAGACACGGTTCTTCACTGATCCGTCGCCGTTCATGGTGCACGTCGAGCGGTTCTTCCATATCTGGCACACGCTCCAGAACGTTGTCGAGAAGCCACGATACGTCATCACTACTGACGTTCGTGACGTGGTGTTTCAAACCAATCCATCCGAGTGGCTGGAAGAAAATCTTGGTTCGCAGCGTGCACGCTGCGACATGGTCGCTTCTTCGGAGTCGATCCGGTTCATTGACGAACACTGGAACAACCATAATCTGTACGACACGTTCGGCGGATACTTCCATGAGGTTCTCAAGAACCGAGAAGTCTACAACGTCGGTGTCCTCGCGGGCAAGTGGGACACCATCAAAGACCTGAGCATGATGATCTTCCAGATGTCCTTGAACCGTCCTATCCCTATTACGGATCAGTCGGTCTACAATTTCCTGTTGGCGCAGAAGCAGTTTTCCGAGAAGACCTTCTTCCCGCAGTCGCAGTATGCCTGGGCGGCCCAGTTGGGTACGACCATGGATCCGACGAAGATCGCAGAATTTCGTTCAAAGCTCCTCGATGAGGAGCCCATCGTCAAGGAAGATGGTGTCTACAATTCCAACGGCCGCAAGTATTGCATCGTCCATCAGTATGATCGTGTACCAGGATTGAGAGAACAAATTGAACAACGATACGCTTAGGCCGACCATCAAGATCGGGTTCACTGACTATTTCGCCGGTCTGGATGACTTCTTCATTCATACACTTTCGCGACGGTATAATGTCGTCCGCGATGACGTGAAGCCAGATTACCTGTTCTTCTGCGACGAAACCTTCGGACAGAATAACCTGATGTTCCAGGATCCGAATACGGTTCGCATCTTCTACACAGGGGAGAACAAGCGCCCCTATGGTCGCCAGACGGACTTCGCCATTTCGTTTGATCACCTATCACAATCGAATCATTTCAGGTTGCCTCTGTATGTGATCGATTATTGGATGATGGTTCACTATCACGGAATGCCGCGTATCGAGTTGACCTATCGCCTAGCAGAGGAAGCCAAAAGCAAGACGAAGTTTGCTGCCTTCATTTCTGGCAATGATGCATGTCCCCAGCGCAATAAGTTCTTCGAGGTCCTGTCGCAGTACAAGAAGGTAGATGCCGCAGGACCGCTGTTCAATAACATCGGGGAAGTTCTTCCTCGCGGAATGGAAGCAGCCAAGAACAAGGCTGAGTTCCTGAAGCCGTACAAGTTCAACCTGTGCTTTGAAAACTCCAGCTATCCGGGATACTGCACAGAGAAGCTTTTCCATGCGCTCTACATGAAGACGATCCCGATCTATTGGGGATCGCCGACTGTCGCCCTGGACTTCAACCCCGCGGCCTTCATTCATTTCTCGGATGATTGTGACTTCCCAGCAATGATCGAGAAGGTCATTGAGCTTGATAATGATCCCGTGGCATATGAGAAAATGTACCTCCAGCCCATGATACACACCCTGAACGGCTCGGCATTCGACCTTCAGCGATTCGTTGACTGGTTCTCCCGCAACGTCTACAAATTCAAGGAATAACATGAACACCGAGCTATTGAAACAATACTGGACGCAGGCTCAGGTTGGGTCGCTTCTGGACATAGGTGCCAACGTTGGGGAATATTCACGCTACTTCAAAAAGATCCGACCTCTGGCTGACATCCTCATGATCGAAGGCAATCGCGACTGCCTTCCATATCTTGAGGCTACCGCACTTCCGTTCTACAATGTGATGCTCTCCGACTCGGCAAAGGACGTCACGCTATACAAGAATAAGAAGAACCCGATTTGCACGGGAACGTCCTACTATCGCGAGCAGACTGAGCATTACCAGGATGTCGATACCGAAGTGGTAAAGACGAAGACTCTGGATGCATTGGTCGAAGGCCCCTATGACTTTATCAAGATCGACACCCAGGGATCTGAAATGGACATCTTCAATGGTGGTCAGCGGGTCATGCATGCCGCACGTTTCATCCAGTTGGAGCTATCTCTGATTGAATACAACCAGGGTGCGCCTCTCATGAATACCATGATGCGGTATATGTACGCCAAAGGATTCCGGTTGTCGGCGCACGTCGAAGATCACGTCATGAATGGTGAATTGATTCAGCAGGATTTCATCTTCTACAATTCTCGCTGGCAGAAGTAATTTCGCTTGACAATCCCCACGGATTGTTGTATTATACACGTTCACTGAATAAGGATCATCATGCGCGTTGCCGTCGAGATATCTGGTCTCACCAAGAACTACAACTACGCATACCCCTTCATCAAGGCAAACATTCTGGACGTGTATAAGCCAGATGTGTTCATCCATTCGTGGTTCACCGAGACAACCCGCGGCGTCACGCTGGATGCCGTGGATGCATACAAACCTGTCTCGATCATGACCGAGCCCGACAAGAGGCTCAAGCTGCCGCGCACCTATGTGAACGGAGTTTCAGAGAGATACCCCGCCTATAACATCTTTTCACTGTTCCGATCTATTTTTCAGGCATCGTCGCTCCGGCGAGTCCATGAAGCGTATACCGGCAATTATGATTGGGTGTTTCGGTTGAGATTTGACTACGCAGTCAATCGCAAGTTTGACCTTGCTGTCCTCAGTCCCGAATATCTGCATGTGCCGACTGAATTGCAGGACCGAAACATGATCACTGATCAGTTCGCCTTCGGCGGTCAGCGGGTCATGGATCAGTATAGCGACACGTTCCTTGAATTGGATAGGTTCTATTCCCAGTACAAGATTCCCATGGTCGGCGAACATATGATTTCCACGCAGATGAATGCTCAAATCATGCAGGGTAAAGTCGAATACCACGACATGAACCATCCCTTCTTCCCTGTTGCACCTGATGCTATGAGGCATTCGATGGTGCGAGACTACTGTAAGGATCAGGTCATCGACGGTGGCATAGCGCCCCAAGATCCAACACTCACAACGAAAGTATCGACAAGATGAGAATCCTTCTACCAATGGCCGGCGCTGGCAAACGCTTTCAGGAATGCGGCTATGACAAGCCTAAGCCTCTGATCGACGTAAATGGCAAGGCGATGATTGAGCGCGTAGTCGAAAACCTGGGACTTGAGAATGACTACATTTTCATCCTGCAGGAAGAACACTATGACCAGTATGGCGTCCAGCTTGAAAACGCATGGCGCAACGTCAACTCTCTCCGACTGGTATTCACGAATGGCTTGACGCAAGGCGCTGCCTGCACGGCTCTGCTAGCCGAGCAATACATTGACGATTTCAATCCTCTCATGATCGCCAACTGCGACCAGATCATGGAATACAATCGGCAGGAGTTCTACGATTGGTTCTACACTGCCGAGGTCGAAGGCGCCGTCTTCACGTTCAATTCGCGCTCACCAAAGCATTCGTATGTCCGTCTGGATGAAGATGGCAAGTACATCGTCGAGGTCGCCGAGAAGCAGGTCATTTCCAACATCGCAACCGTCGGCGTCTATTGCTGGCGTCGTGGCACAGACTTTGTTCACGCCGCTGGCAAGATGATCAAGAACAATGTGCGAACCAACAATGAGTTCTACATTGCCCCGTCAATCAACCAGAACCTGAATGACGGCGCGCAGTTTGAAACCTATCACATTCGGCGCCATCATCCGATCGGCACGCCAGAAGAATTGATCAAATACCTCAACTACAAGGGCATCTAATATGGATATCATCCTGGACGAAATTGACTCAGAGAAGTATTTCTGGGCGCTGTACTACCTCGAATGCAAGACCACGCTGCTCGATGGCGCGATGGAGCTGGCCATTGGTCAGTCCATCGGCAACCCGAACGCGCGTTCGACCTGGGAAACCAAGGAAATGATCGAGGACCATTGCGCCAAGATTTACAGTGGGTCTCCGGGGTTCGAGAAGAATCAGCACCAGAAAGATGGTGTCGTCTGGATTGGTTTCCCCTATGCCAATATCGATTGGGACACCGACGGCGTATCGCAGCTAATGTGTATGCTCATGGGCGGCCAGATGGATATCGACAATATCGTCCAGTGTCATCTGCTGGAGATCGACATTGACAAGGGTAAGACCAATTTCCTCGGTCCTCGATACGGCATCGAGGGAATCAGGCAGCGCACTGGCGCCTACAATCGTCCTCTGTTCGGCGGCATCATCAAGCCGAAGACTGGCATCACTTCGGTGCAGCTTTTGGATATGACCAAGGCTCTGGTCGACGGCGGCGTTGACTTCATCAAGGAAGACGAGATTCTCGGCAACCCCGCGATCTGCCCGTTTGCCGAAAGAGTCCCATTGATTTCTGGTTGGCTCGAAAAGTACGCTCCGCGAGTCATCTATACCTTCTGCATCAATTCGGATGGTGCCGAACCCATTATCCGCGCCCACGATGTCCATCGCGACGGCGGACCTGGCGTTCACCTGAATTTCTGGTCGGGTCTGGGCATGTATAAGGCACTCCGAGACGAAAACCTGGACCTCTTTATCCACTATCAGAAGTCTGGCGACAAGATTTTGACGTCCGTTCGTAATGCATATCGCATCGACTGGAATGTTCTGTGTGAGCTTGCTGGTCTCTGCGGCGTCGATTTCATCCACGCTGGAATGTACGGTGGATATCTCTCCGACACAGAAGAAGACCTGCGCGCGACGTTTGAAACGCTGCATCGCCATGGCGTCATGCCTGCGCTATCCTGCGGTATGAATGCTGACCTGATTGCACCAATCGCCGAGAAGTTCGGCAACGATTGGATGGCTAATGTCGGTGGAGCTATCCACTCAGACCCGGCCGGCACGATTGCTGGTGCCCGCAAGATCAGACAGGCAATCGACGCACTATGATCATTATCGCTCACCGAGGTCTTGTGAATGGGCCTGATCGTCAACTAGAGAATCAACCTCCTCAGATCATCAAGGCACTAGACCTTGGCTTCGATGTTGAAATTGACCTCTGGTCATTCAATGGGAGATATTATCTCGGGCATCACGAGCCTCCTTTCCCCGAGGTAAATATCGAGTTCTTAAAGCATCCTAACCTATGGATTCATTGCAAGAACATGGATGCGTTGTACGCGCTCACCTCCTTGCCGTTCCTGGAACAGCCGAATTTCTTCTACCATCAGAATGACGCCTATACATTGACGTCCCATGGGAATATTTGGACGTATCCTGGTAATCAATTATCTCCCATGTCTGTATTTGTCATGCCAGAACTTCTTGGCAATCTATCTGAGATGTTTGCCAAATGGAAGATCAAGGAAAAGCCTTGTTATGCCGTATGCACCGATTATGCGATATTGGTTGACAAGCTCCTCAATACGTGATATAATCTAGAACAATGGCATTCTCGACAAATCGTCCTATGGCATACGATTATCAAGGCAGGGTCGTCAATCATGACGATGCCAAGGATCAAGTCTGGAGAAATATAGACGATATGGAACGCAATCCGGCATTCGATACCTTCGACGCAATGGATCGGAAAGCTGCCCGATACAAGGGCGACTACAAGGAGTCCCTCACCATCAACCTCGATGCTCTGCATATGGCACAGATGAAAGAAGCGAAAATCGCAGCATGGGCCGAATCGGACAAGGCAACAATTCTCGCCGCCAAAAGAAGCCTCGGTGATATCTCGCTGCGATTCCGGATGCTCGTTTCGTCTATCCTCGAAAAGGACTCCAATCTACAACACTCCATTTTCGAGAAGTCGGGCCTGGTCTTGAATGATCTTTGGTCGTTCAATTTGAATGATCTTTGGTCGTTCAATATTGCTGGCGGCGCTCCGGCGTCCATGCTGCTCGACGAAATTCCCAATGATATCGATATGTATTTCTATGGACCCAAGTGTGCAGAGGTCCTTAGGTTGTATCGATTCATCTTCACCAAATACATCACCGATCACCCCTCTCTTGAAATGGTTTCGGTCGAGAGCGTCATTCCTGACGACTATGGCAAAGGCGAACGGGAGTCCGAATCAGATGCCGACGGTGCCGTAAAGGCGCAGGCGCGGCAGTTGGAGGCGTTGGAAGCTTCCAACTCGGCGTATGCATATGTAACCGACAACGCAATCAGCCTTGCGGCGCCGAAATACCTGGGCTCCCTCAAATTCCAGATCATTACGATGCAGTCAGGCGATCCAGAAGATATCGTGAAGTCCTATGACTTCCGGCATTGCCAAGCATATTACAACGCTCTCGAAGACAAGTTTACTCTGTCAAAGGAAATCTACAATTGCATCATGGAGCGCAAACTGGTCGTTGTTCCTGAGCACCCTGGGCCCAAAAAGATCGGCACGCGGCGCATCCGAAAGTATCTGGATCGCGGATACACTCTAAAAGAGCCTTACGCTCTCGGACTCGACCATCTTCTGGATCCTGCGATGACCCGAGAAGAAATCGAGGATGTCCTGAAACGATATGACACCCTCAGCGAAAAGATGGAAGTCATTATTTCGATGGCGGCGACTTCTCCTGGCTCAGGATATAATTTCGAGACAGACGAAATGCAATGGCAGACCGAAGCAAGGGTCCGCTTTGAACCAACAAGAAAAGGTGTTGTATATGATATCACTCCGTGATCGCCTAGGCAAGGCATTCGGTATTACCAAGCCCAACGCCCTCGAATGGGGCGCCTGGAAGAAGTGGGAGAAGGAGACCAAGGCCGCGTATCCTATTGGTTACTTCCTGACTGAAACTCTGAATGACTGGTTCTGGGATACCTGGTACTTCATCCGAACACCATACAAGAAGGCCGGCGATTTCTTCTACTATCGCCGCAAGCGGTTCGACCGTATTGAAACGGGTCTGGACCCCACGAAGTTCTGGGGCACCGACGAGCGTATGCTCCACGGCATCTTCAATATGCTCGTAGAATACGTCGAAGTCGAGCGCGCCTTCTCGATGTGCTTCTATGACGAGGAAGCGGCGAAGAAGTACAGCTTCTCCAAGTGGCGCCGTTTCCGCTCACCCGCGGCCGGCCTCGCATATCTCGAATGGGAACAATCCCTGGTAATCGGCGAGAATGAGACTTCAGATCCAGAAAGGGTCGGAATGCGAACGGATCAGGCCTTCAACGCTGATGCCATTGCCGGACTGTATGTCTGGTGGACGAAGATCCGTCCTGCGCGACCTGACCCCTATGTCGAGTCCGGCTATGATGATTATGTCGCGAAGCATGGGTCTTTCTCTGGATCTCTCGACTCCGGCGAAGAGCCTGAGCCCGAGATGCCTGATGATCGCGCCGCGATCCTTGACAAGATCGAAGTCATCGAAAATCGAAACTATGATGAGGACACACGAAATGTGACGCGCCTCATTAAAATCCGTAACACTATCTGGAGCTAATATGTCTGGTACCTTTGAATTTCAGCAGCGCAAGTACGACGGCAAGTGGGTACTCTTTCGGTACATGATCGACCCGTCGGTCGACCTGGAAGACTACGAGGATAAGGAAATGCTTATCCCAAAGATTTGGATCCCAATCGGGGTCTATGACTATCTCGTGGAGGTTGCGTCATGAATATTCGCGTTCTCAAGCTGGTCACCGGCGAAGAATTGGTCGCCGATGTGACCATGAACAATGGTTCCTATACCGTGATGAATCCCCTTCGCATCATGATGGTGCCGCCCAAGCCTGGCACCGAAGGAATCTCCATCGGCCTCGCCCCATTTGCTCCCTATGTCGATTGGGCCAAGGGCGCAAACATCGCAGCCGACAAAGTGGTATTCATCATGGATGCCGCGAAGGATATGGCCTCACAGTACGCCTCAATCTTCTCTCCTCTGGCCCTCCCGATCCAAAAAAGCGGCTTGATTGTTCCTAGATAATGTGATATACTGTCTGAATGAAAAATGCAGCCTACTACACAAACGTACAGGTCATTGGCGACAATATCTGTCTGAGAGCAATCCGCAACGGTAAGAAGATTCGGCAGAAGATCGAATACCGTCCGACTCTCTACCTCTCCTCAAAGAACCCCTCCCCGTTCAAAACGTTGCACGGCGAAACCGTCGAGGCAATTCAGCCAGGGTCGATCCGCGAAACCAGAGACTTCATCCGAACCTACAAGGATGTCTCTGGTTTCACGATCTATGGCAATCAGTCCTTCGAGTACGGCTTCATTGCCGATACGTTCAAGGAAGATATCGACTGGGATATCTCGGCGCTGAATATCGGCATCATCGATATCGAGGTCGGTTCCGAGAATGGGTTCCCCGAGCCTTCGCTCGCCAATGAAGAAATCACGGCGATCACGTTCAAGACCAAGGGCATCTATCAAGTCTTTGGCTGCGGCGACTATACGGCAACCTCTCCCGATGTTGTCTATAACAAGTGCCGCAACGAAATCGAATTGATCCAGAAGTTCCTCGACCTCTGGACTCTCGACTATCCGGATATCATCTCTGGATGGAACATCAAATTCTTCGACTTTCCATACATCATCAATCGGATCAAGAAAGTCCTTGGCGCAAAGGAAGCTAACCGACTATCCCCATGGGGCAAGCTAGGTGAGCGGACTGTCGCCTTCATGGGTCGCGAGCAGATGGCCTATGAATTGTCTGGTGTCGCGATGCTTGATTATATCGAGCTATTCCGCAAGTTTTCCCCCAATGGCGCATCGCAAGAGTCCTATAAGCTAGACCATATCGCGCACGTCGAGATTGGCGAGAAGAAGCTGTCATACGAGGAGTATGGCAATCTTCACAAGCTCTATCGAATGAACTACCCGAAATTCATCGATTACAACATCCAGGACTGTCGCCTTATCGAGAAGATGGACGACAAGCTCAAGCTCTTTGAGTTGGCGCTGACTCTGGCATACTCAGCCCGCACCAACTATGACGACGTGTTCTCTCAGGTTCGCATGTGGGATGCCATCACGTTCAATCATCTGCTCCGTCAGAACATCGTCATTCCCCCTAAGCGTCATGTATCGAAAGACGAAAAGTATGAGGGTGCCTACGTCAAGGACCCGATCCTGGGAATGCATTCGTGGATCGCGTCCTACGACTTGAACTCGCTGTATCCACATTTGATCATGCAATACAACCTGTCTCCCGACATGCTCGTGGAGCCGTTCCAGTATACGCCTGAGATGCATGAGTTTATGACGCAGAAGATCACGGTCGATGGGTTCCTCAATCAGGAAATTGATACGCTCCCATTGCAGATCGCTGGAGTGACGGTCACCCCGAACAAGCAATTCTTCCGTGTTGACAAGCAGGGGTTCCTTGCGGAGATCATGCAGACCATGTACGACAACCGTACGGTCTTCAAGAAGAAGGCGACCGAAGCCAAGAAAGAGCTTGAGAAAGCTACTGATCCAGAGGCGCGCAAAGAGATTGAAAAGCGCATCGCCCGCTTCAACAATATGCAGTTGGCCATGAAGGTGTCGCTCAATTCGGCATATGGCACCATCGGCAACCAGTGGTTCCGGTTCTTCGATGTGCGAATTGCAGAAGCCGTAACCCTTGCGGGTCAGCTATCCATTCGGTGGATTGAGAAAGACCTCAATGGGTATATGAATAAAATCTCTGGAACGAAAGACCACGATTACGTCATTGCATCAGACACAGATTCCATCTACTTGTCCTTCGCGAATCTGATCGACGCTCATATGTCCGAGTCCGTGCCAGATGAGAAGAAGATCAATTTCATGGATGCAATCACAGAGGAACGCATCCAGCCATTCATCGATAAGTCATATGATCGACTGAAAAACTACATGAATGGTTTCGAGCAGAAGATGCAAATGAAGCGCGAAGCTCTGGCATCCAAGGCGATCTGGACTGCCAAGAAACGCTACATTCTATTCGTGCATGACAACGAAGGCGTGCGATACGCAAAACCCAAGATGAAGATCCATGGGCTCGAAGCGATCAAGTCCTCGACGCCTTCCGCTTGCCGCTCCAAGATTAAGGAAGCGATGGAGATGATCATGAAAGGCGACGAGGATAAGGTCGTCGCCTTCATCGAGAAATTCCGCCTAGAGTTTTCATCCTTGCCCGCAGAAGAAATCGCATTCCCTCGGAGCGTCAATGGACTCTCTGAGTATTCGGACACGGCAATGATCTGGCGCAAAGGTTCGCCTATCCATGTCAAGGGCTCGCTGGTATTCAATCACCAGCTCAAGCAGCACAAGCTTGACAAAGACTATGCGCCGATTCAGGAAGGCGAGAAAATCAAGTTCATGTATATGAAGGAGCCTAACACGTTCCGGTCTCCTGTGTTGGCATTCGCGCAGGTTCTTCCCAAGGAGCTCGATGCGGAACGCTATATAGACTACAATACGATGTTTGAGAAGGCGTTCCTCGATCCGCTCAAGATTGTTCTGGACTCCATTGGATGGAAGACTGAACAGGCGAGCACTCTTGAAGCATTCTTCTCTTGACAATACACCGCACATATAGTATAATACACCCAAATACAGGATACATACAATGGCCTCAATTCTAGACAAACTCAAGAAAAACACTACAATCAAGCACACCTCTGTGCTCTCCGAGTCGGTATTCTTCTCCGCCAAGGACATGATTCCCCTAGCCGTACCAGCACTAAATGTCGCACTCTCGGGCGACCTCGATGGAGGTTTAACCCCAGGCGTTACCATGTGGGCCGGTCCATCCAAGCATTTCAAGACCCTCTTTTCGCTCATCTGTGCCAAGGCCTATCTGGAGAAGTATCCGGATGCCACGCTGCTGTTCTATGACTCAGAGTTTGGTACTCCGATCGGATACTTCTCGGCTCTCGGCATCGATATCAAGCGAGTACTCCATGTGCCGCTCACAAATGTCGAGGAACTCAAATTCGATATCATGGCGCAGTTGGATCAGATCACCCGAGGTGACAAGGTCGTCATCGTGGTCGACTCTATTGGTAATCTTGCTTCCAAGAAGGAAGTCGATGACGCCATGAAGCAGAGCGACAAGGCTGACATGACGCGCGCCAAGCAAATCAAGTCGCTGTTCCGCATGGTCACCCCTCACCTGAATCTCAAAGACATTCCGATGATCGTGGTGAACCACACCTACAAGACCCTTGAGCTATATGCAAAGGATGTCGTCGGCGGTGGTACGGGTTCGTACTACTCCTCGGACAACATTTTCATCGTGGGCCGGCGCCAGGATAAAGATGGTGATGAGGTCGTTGGTTACGAGTTCATTATCAAGGTCGAGAAGTCTCGGTATGTTCGCGAAAAGTCCTTGATCCCCATCACCGTATCGTTTGACGATGGTGTTTCTGCATGGTCCGGTCTGCTCGATCTTGCACTGGAATCGAAGCACGTCACAAAGGTGAAGAATGGATGGTATGCTGCCGTCGATCAGGAAACTGGTGAATATGACGACGCCCTAGCCGTGAAGACGGTCGACACTGATACGGCAGAGTTCTGGCAGCCTATACTTCAGGACAAGAGCTTCAAGGACTTCATTCGGTCCAAGTATCGTATCTCTCAGGGCAACCTGATCAATTCCACTGAAATCGACGCCGATGAATAGAATGAATGAGGGCAGGGACTACGAAATAGTCCATGCCGAAGAGGGCCTTCCACACACCAACTTCATAAAGCTCTTGCATAAGCATTATAAAGGTGCTATAATTCGTGTTGGAGTGTTGAAATTTGGGTCCGAAGATGAGAGCGGTAACCTGCCACTCAACTTCGACTTCGATATTATGGAACGCAATGGAGTTCCAATAGAATACTTCGCCGAGGATAAATTCAACAATTACCTCGGCGACATTCTATTCTCGATCCTTGAGGATCAGATCAATCAAGGTCTTGATCAGGTAAAACCAGAGGAACTGTTTGATGAGATTCGAGAAGACTTTGTTGAAGAACCTGATTTGGAACGAACCCTTCGCACGAAAAGTTCTCCCGTTCGTAAAAGATAACTACTTCCTCGACCAACGTGAACGCACGATCTTTGAGAAGATCCAGGAATTTATCTTCAAGTACAATGCCCCTCCATCCAAGGAGTCATTGGCTATCGCAATCTCTGACATGGAGAAGGTGCGTGAAGATGAAGTCCAGGCTATGCTTGGTATCCTTGACGAAATCGCAGTAGATCGCGAAGACAAGTCAGACCAAACGTGGTTGCTTGACTCCACAGAGAAATTCTGTCAGGAGAAGGCGATCTATAATGCCGTGCTCAAGAGCATTTCGATCCTTGACGACAAGGATGAAGCAGGCGCACTCACCAAGGGTGCCATTCCCCAGCTTCTAACGGAAGCCCTGGCAGTCTCATTCGACCCGAATGTCGGACATGACTACCTGCAGGACTCTGACGCGCGCTTCGACTTCTATCACAAGAAGGAGCTCCGCATTCCGTTCGACCTTGAATATCTGAACAAGGTCACGAACGGCGGCCTTCCACGTAAGACGCTGAATATCCTGCTCGCCGGCACCGGCGTCGGCAAGTCGCTGGTCATGTGTCACATGGCCGCCGCGAACCTCGTCGCCGGATACAATGTTCTGTATATCACGGCCGAGATGGCTCAAGAGAAGATCGCCGAGCGCATCGACGCGAACCTTCTGAATATCGACCTGGACGACCTGGTTCAGATGCCCAAAGACCTGTATGATCGGAAGCTCAATAAGATCAAGGAAATGACCACGGGCAAGCTGATCATCAAAGAGTTCCCAACGGCATCGGCATCGGTCATCAATTTCCGTGCGCTGCTCAATGAGCTTCGCCTCAAGAAGTCCTTTGTTCCTGATATCATCTATGTTGACTATCTCAATATCTGCGCCTCTGCACGTATCAAAGCTGGCGCCAACGTCAACTCGTATACTTACATCAAGGCAATCGCCGAGGAGCTTCGCGGCCTCGCAGTCGAGTTCAACATCCCGATTGTCTCGGCTACGCAGACGACCCGCGCCGGCTTCTCGTCTACCGACGTGGAGCTCACGGATACGTCGGAATCATTCGGTCTTCCTGCAACGGCAGACTTCATGATGGCGATCATCTCGACCGAAGACCTTGAGAAGCTTGGGCAGCTAATGTTTAAGCAATTGAAGAACCGCTACAACGATCCGACGCTGTTCAAGCGATTTGTCGTTGGTGTCGACCGAGCGAAGATGAAGCTATTCGACGTTGAACAGTCTGCACAGGAAGACATCCAAGACTCTGGTAATCCTGTCATGAACAATTCGGCATTCGCACAGCGGATGATCAAAGACAAATTGAAGGATTTCAAGATATGAAAGTAGGACGCAAAGCCTTGATCACAGGCATCACAGGACAGGACGGTTCATACTTGGCCGAGCTTCTCCTCGATAAGGGATGGGAAGTCCATGGGATCATGCGCCGCAGTTCTTCATTCAACACGGGACGTATCGACCATATCTTCGACAAGCTCAAACTACACTATGGTGATATGACCGATGGACTCTCGGTATACGATATCGTGAACCGTGTGAGACCTAACCATATCTACAATCTGGCGGCACAGTCTCACGTCAAGGTGTCATTCGAGACACCAGACTATACCGCACGCGCAGACGGAATCGGTACACTAAACATCCTGGAGGCAATGCGCTTGATTCCTCTGGATCTTCATCCGAAGCTCTACCAGGCCTGCACCTCAGAAATGTATGGATCATCTGCGGGCCCGCAGAATGAGCACACGGCGTTCCATCCTGTGTCCCCATATGGTGCAGCAAAGCTCTATGCATATTGGATGTGTCAGACATATCGGTCAGCGTACAATCTGAATATCTCCTGCGGCATTCTGTTCAATCATGAGAGTCCGCGACGCGGCGAGACCTTTGTTACCCGCAAGATCACTAAGGCTGTCGCTCGTATCGCAACTGGCAAGCAGGAGATGGTGACTGTCGGCAATCTCGATGCACGCCGAGACTGGGGACATGCCAAGGATTACGTCGAGGCAATGTTTCTTATGATGCAGCAGAAGATCGGCGGAAACTATGTAATCGCCACTGGCGAATCACACACCGTGCGCGAAATGATCACCCATGCATTCCACTGTGCTGGAATCACAATCACATGGTCTGGTCGGCACGAACATGAGCGCGGCTATGACGCCGCCGGCAAGCTCCGTGTCATGATTGACGATAAGTATTACAGACCAAACGAGGTCGATTTCCTGGAAGGTGACGCCCGCAAGGCCGAGGTCGACCTCAAGTGGGAACCTGCATATTCATTCCATGATCTGATCGCCGAGATGGTCGAATACGATCTGGTAGAAGAAGGGAAGTCTTCATGAGATACTTGGTTCTTGGATCGAGCGGTATGCTTGGATCCGCAATCGTTCGGCAGTTGCAGGCCTATGATTCTCATGAAATCATTGAACATGATACCCGAAAAGCAGATTTGATCAATTCTAAGGAGACAATTGACTTCTTGGAAAGACATGATCCACCAGATGCAGTATTTCACTGTGCCGGACTTGTAGGAGGCATTCAGGCGAACAAGGATCGTCAATATGACTTCCTATTGGAAAACACACAGATGGCGATCAATGCTGTCCATGCTGCATGGAATGTCTCCATTCCTAGATTCTACTATATGGGATCGTCATGCATGTATCCGCGGGATATCGCCGAAGACTTGAAGGAGTCTCACCTTCTGACTGGAGCTCTGGAGCCCTCGAATGAAGGATACGCTCTGGCCAAGCTTGTCGGAATGAAGCTGGTGCTCGACCGAAACAAGTCTTTGAACCTCGACTATCGCACGTTCATTCCATGCAATCTGTATGGTCCAGGAGACAATTTCGATCAATCAGGCCATGTTCTCGCTGCTTTGGTGAAGAGGTTCTGTGATGCCGTCGCACTCAATTCTTCATATGTCGATATCTGGGGATCTGGTCTGCCCGTGCGCGAGTTCATGCATGTGGACGATGCTGCCCGAGCAATAGTTTTTTCTGCTGAGAAATACAATATGCCCCCGATCCAGAACATCGGCAATGGCATCCGCGTTCCTATCTGTGAGCTGGCACAGACGATTTCCGATGTTGTCGGTTTCACCGGCAAGATTTACTACGACAAGAGCAAGCCTGACGGGTTCCCATCCAAGGTCATGGATGTCACGACCCTGAAGGAGATAGGATTCAAAGAGAGATATACGCTTCGCACAGGGATCAAATCAATGATAGAGGAGTATAGAAATGGCAGCAAAACCAAGTAAGTCTTACTATCACACTGTCGCAAAGGACAAGGGGAACTTGTTCTGGAAGGTCATGGAGGCGGCAACCGATAGGGAGATTTCTCGATATACCTTTGAGGAAGACGCCGAGCACCATGCTGAGTTCCTCCGATCAGGAGGTGGCTTCGCAGGATCGACTCCATCATTCATGTGGAACATTCACCCATCGTCAGAAATCAAGACGATGTACTAGACAAGCAAAAGCCCCAGTTATTCGCTGGGGCTTTTCTTTTGTTATATCTCTTGTCTCAATTTCTCGCGCGCAATGAGCTTTGCTTGTGATTCCTGAGGAAGATCATCAAGGGCGAATATTCCCTTGGCAATCAAAACGAAAATAACGTCCTCGCTGATCCGAGCCATATCTTGGTCGCTCATTGCAAGTAAAAATTTCTTCTTTGTTTCTTGCTTCTTAGCTACAAGTTCGGCATCTTTGACCCAAGTCTTTTTGGTCTGATTCCAGCGATGCTCTGGAGAAGGTTGGTCGACTTTGACAACGATATGTCCCTCCGAAAGAAGTCGCGCAGCTTTATCATCGACACCAATGATAGCGAAGGTGCCCATCGCTAGGCCTGTGTCTTTGTTACAGATAGTTATGGTCATAGCGCGGGGTTCCTGCGTGTCGGGATGAAGTAGCCCATGATGTAGATCTCGATGCTGGCAACCGTCGTCTCGTTCTGCACTCCGTACTGAATCGTGCTGGTGGATGAGACTTGCACAAGGCCCTTGCCGCCGGGTTCGAAGGAGATGCCGTTTGTGATGTTCGGGATTTGCTGCAAATTCGTCCAGCCGTTGGCTGCGGTTGGCAGGGAAGCGCCGCCCTTCTTGAGGCCGCTTCGCCAGTCTGCTTTGGCACCCGTGTCGCTGTGCGAGAACTGCAACATGCAGATGGCGTGCGGCGGAACCGGCAGGGTGGCCGTCTCGTAGAGGGTGGCCGTCAACGTGCTGTCGCTGACGACGAGAAGCGGGGCGTCGAAGTGAATGTAGTCACCTGAGTGTGACTGAGGTTCCAAATTCGACGAACCATCATTATAGAGCGTCCCGAGGTATCGATAATGGGTAAATCCTGAAGGTAGCGTCGGGCTGGTGTAGCTGCTACCAACGAGGGCATCAGACACAAACGTCGATGGGTTATAGATGCCAAATACATGGTACGCCGTGCTCGATGCCTCGGCCGCCCCGGTGCGACCTCCCGTGCTGCTACCGGCAGCCCAGGCGCCGCTGAGTGTCTTAGCGGTGAGGGCGGCCGACAAAGCAATCGTGTAAGTGTTGGTCGTATCTCGTACATCACCTGCTGATAGAGCCCAGGTATCATTTCCAGTGCGGCTAACAATTAGACCCGAAACGGCATCCATTATTCCTGTATTTGCGCGCGCGATGGCTGCGTTTGCAATGGCGAAGCCCGAGTTGGCGACCGCAAAGGATGCAACACCAGTAGCCTGTGCCGTATTGGCTGCCGCAAAGGATGCAACGCTCGTGGTATTCGCCGTATTGGCGACCGCAAAGGATGCAACGCT
>Ga0181357_1000015_pt1 | contig 44998 bp, 61 predicted proteins | sample Fa13VDMM110DN_FD_130094 | JGI IMG/M metagenome (GOLD analysis project Ga0181357, IMG submission 130094) | Freshwater viral communities from Lake Michigan, USA - Fa13.VD.MM110.D.N | ecosystem: Environmental > Aquatic > Freshwater > Lake | place: USA: Michigan | collected 2013-09-24 | reverse complement strand
TAAAAGAAACTTTACAGTTTAACCTAATTACTTACTTAGATGGACATGATGATAAAGTGCTTGATACCATTTGTAAAATAGTAATTGATACAGTCAATAATTACGAAGTAAATAAAAAATAAAGGTTATGGCAAATATGAGTTACTGTCGATTCGAGAATACGTATAACGATCTTTTAGATTGTTTTGAGAATATTGAATGTGAAGCTGGAAATGAAAGGGATGAACGATATAGGATTCGTTTGATTCAACTCTTAAAAGAGAATATGAATTTAGTTGAGGAGTTGGAAGATTAGAATATAGTTCCTATCTTTAAGTCTAATTAAAAACAAAAGGTTATGACTAAAGAAAGATTCGAAGAAATTCAAGACGCTTACAACCTGTATTGGGATAAAGCATTTGAGAGTGCTGTGAAGGGTATATGTTTGGAGATTAATAGAGGGGACTTTTTTTCTGGAGATGAAATAAAGAAATTTATTAAGATTAAGTTGGAGAAGAATTTAATTGAATTCCAGAAGGAGTGGGGGTTTGATGGTAGTACCTTGACTTGAATAAAATAAAAGTTGGTTTGTAAAGTAATAGTTCCTATCTTTAAGTCTAATTAAAAACAAAAAGGTTATGCAAACTGAAATAGATGAAATGATGACTCTACTTACTAATGAGGGAGTTCATGTGTGTGGAACTACCGAAGACTTTTACGGAGGTAGGGATGAGAATAGCGGAGAGAATGGAATATGGATCTCAGGAGAATCTACTCCAGAACTATTTGACTACTATAAAGAGTATTGGAATGATACTTTCGGAGTAGAACCTAAACTAAATAAGATAGCAGAAGATAACGGCTGGTACTTTGAGTGGTATGATCCCGGAACCATGATGATGTGGAAAGATTAGAGAGAGGGGCCTTCGGGCCTCTTTTTTTTTCCCTTACTATGAGCTCACTCTTAGGTCACTCTGAGATCACTCTTCTCTAAAGGTGCTAGTTAATTTAACTAAGAGTGTGGTCAGCCGTAGCCTTCGGTTAGGTTGGCAAATACATCCCTTATAATTTTTCTACCTATACTCTTTATATACTTATATAGTACATATAATCCTCATCAATCTTTTATCTCTAGGATTAAAGCCAAATCTTAGGGTAAAGGGAGGAGCCTCCAACTCTTTTGTATTGGTCATATTGGTTACAAGAAACAATCTCCATTTGGGAATATGATTACCCCGGGAGAATCCATAGGTTTGAAAGGCAGAGAGAACGAGATTTCCGGTATCCTTATGATACCCTAGTGTGTAGGGTTCCGCCCTTCTACGATAACCGTCGTAGTCAAACTCCAGGAGAGTCCTTTTGGCTATGGTGGTGCATATGATATCCGATAGGTTCATCCTTTTAGAATCTGCTTATCTTTTTTAATTAGTTGATTGTCAACGTCTTTCTTATGCTCATCTAAAGCTAAAGTCAAAGAGTAGAGTATTCCCGACATAGAACTCAATGTGTTACGGACTTGTACTAGTTCCTTGGTTATACTTCTAATTCTTATGTAAGCAGTTAAACAAAGTATAGATAAAAATACTAGCATAAAGCCAGTCATTGGGGTGATAAAGTTTTCCATAGTCTTAAAATAAGAAATAGTATAGGAATATACAAATACCTAAAGAATTTTTTTAGGAAAATTTTTATATTATAATTGAGTATATGTATATATATTAAGGTAGACTTATCTTACTATTTATAAAGGTGAAGAGATTAGATGCCGATACCGTATTCTCAATTTTTGAGAGTGGATATGAGAAAGAGGAAGATACTCTAGATCCTTTCTCCCATCCCTATGTACTTATGGGGCTTATAATAGCCGGGGTTTCGACCTTTGAAACTATAGCAAAGAACTACCAAGAGCTATATCCCGATCAATTTAAAAAGATTCATAGAAAAGTAAAACTACTATACTACGATAGGCTGTATGGTTTTCTTCAGAATATCGATCCCTCCCTACCCCTCCACCTCCTTGAATGTACCAAACACGATCTAGGTGAGATAGTTGAAACACTCATCCTGCTTATTAAGGAGTATGAAATTCAAGAAGAGTACACACGATGTGCTAAAATAAAGAGACTTCTTGACGAGATAGTTGCTTTTTAAAAATAAACTTACTATCTTAAGGTGAATATAAAATGGTTGCATGTCACTAAATAAACTCACCCTTGACCAGGCTCTTGACCTAGAAACAGAAGGTCTCATTACAATATACGACTTTGTAGATAACTACAACGATACCCAATACCATACCCGGGCTCGTGAATGGGTGGATAACTATAAAGCCATGCTCTTTAAGTTCCGCCAATATAAAGCCTATAGAGTCTCAAATTTACTTAATTGTGATTATCAAATAACGGTTAATATAGAACCCCAAGAACCTCACGTTACCATGGAGTGGAAACACCTCTTTGCGAAATCAACGAAAGATCTTGAAAAGCTAAACCAATACCATTCCAAAGGACAGTATGTATATGTACTTACTAACCCGGGGTATGACTTCATTAAAATAGGCAAAGCCGTAAACCCGCAACAGAGACTGCGCCAGATTAATTCCGCAGGAGTAGTGTCGGAATGGACCCTATACTGGTCCCTACCAGTTGAAAATGACTATATGGTAGAAAACCTAGTACATAAAGCCCTATCTGTCTATAGACGCAACTCCAATCAAGGATCCCATAGAGAGTATTTCCAGATAGATAAACAATACGCCGTTGATACAATACTCCATCTTGCTGAAGACTTCAAGACCGGTGAACCTATCTATTACTAACCTCTTTTTTTTTATAAAGGGTAAAGAGAAACTAGAAAGACCCTAGAAGAAACCTAGAAAGAACGTAGGGAGGTTTACTAAATTTTTCGCGGCATGCGTTGTTCTCCTTTTCTAGTTGTTTCCTATGGGAATAGTTCGTATATTAAAAACGAAGGGAGAAGAGATAAGGGAGAAAGTTAATATTTAAATATATATAACTAAATAAAATAAAATTATTATGAGAACTAAATTATTAATAGAAAAGAAATTAGATAGAGTAAGGTCATTAGTACGGTCTGCTGAATTGCATACCGCTAGAATGGAAAGAAATGAAGCATATGAGGTTTATGATAAGATCCGAGAGCAATTGCATCAAATTCAAACCCTAATGCATACCGAATCACAAGACTAAATTTTTATGCAACAGGTTTTATCAGCTGAACAAATTCAAGCTAATTGGGAAAAACTCCTTCAAGTTATAAATCACTATATCTCCTCCCCTAGAAAAGAGCAGCTACTTAAGCTTTATAACGATATGGAAGAGACTATAATTACCTCTCCCGCATCATCGAAAGCTCATTTTCACAATGCCTTCCCGGGGGGATATGTGGATCATGTACTAAAAGTAATTTCTTGTGCTATTCAAACTAAGAAACTATGGGAAGCATTTAATGCAGAAATAGATTTTACCGATGAGGAGCTAATATTTTCAGCTCTTAATCACGACCTTGGAAAGCTAGGTGATGGAGAGAAAGAAGGCTATGTAGTTCAGACTGATAATTGGAGACGTGATAAGTTAAAGGAGAACTATACCTATAATACCGATCTACAGTTTATGCTTATTCAAGATAGATCTCTGTATATCCTTCAGAAGTATGGCATTTCTTGCTCTATGAATGAGTATCTTGGCATTAGACTGCACGATGGTATTTACGATGATGCTAATAAAGCTTACTTTATCACTCATATGCCTGAAGCAAAACTACGGCACAACATCGTTCATATACTACATCAAGCGGATTTCCTTGCTTCTAAAGCAGAATATGATAATTGGAAGAGAATAAGTGATCCTTCACCCAAAGTTAAGGAAAATAAGACTATTCGACAAAAAGCTACTCAATCCCTTACAAGCTCAGAAGGTTTATCTAATTTAATAAAAAATCTATAAAATGTTTATTATTCTCATTATTTTAACACTAATAGTTGGTACTCTGGGATATATCGCCTATAATCTATTAAGAAAAGTAGAAAAGCAGGAAGATATCATTAAAACCCAAGATGAATACATAAAGGTTATTGTGGAAGCAATTGAATATAGTAATATAAGATTAAAAGAAGTTGACGAGAAAGGTACCTTTCAAGGAGATGATGAGATCGGCTGGTTCTTTACGAACCTTAAGGAGCTTCAAGAGGCCCTGGACCAGTACGGCGGTATAACTAAAGATGAAAAAAATTAAATCAGGAATATATTTTACACAAGATACTGAAGATGCAATTGTAAAATACAATAAAAGCGAAGATTACGAATACAGGAGCAAACTCTACAACGATGAGATTCATCCTGCATTCCTTAAATTAACAGAGAACATAATTCACACCTTTAAGTTCTACTACACCGACGTAGAGAACCTTGAAGACCTACAGCATGAGGTTATTACCTTCATTCTAAGTAAGTTACATCTCTTTGACCCCTCTAGGGGAGCTAAAGCCTACTCCTATTTCGGCACAATAGCTAAAAGGTACCTTATCGTTTATAGTAATAAAAACTATAAAAAGCTAAAACAAAGTATTACTTTAGGAGATGTAGTTTTAAGAGAAGAATCTCTACCTACTTTTACGCCTAAACTAGTTCATGAAGATGATCAACCTATTGATTCTCTTTATAGAGATAATCTCTCTTACTTTGTGGATCTGTATGTAGATGCTTGTACCGAACATATCTATAAAGTATTTTCTATAGAGCAAGATGCAAAAATTGCTGATGCTGTTCTAGAGCTTTTCCGCAAAAGAGATAACTTGCAGCTTTACAATAAAAAAGCCCTCTATCTATATATTAGAGAGATAATCGATGTAAAAACATCGCAAATAACCAAAGTAACAAAAGTATTAAATAATATTTTTCAACTAAGTTACAGAGATTACCTAGATAGAGGAGTCATAACTCTAGAGAAACATATTTATAATAGCCATGAATCAGTTTGAACAACCTATATTCGGAAAAAAGACTATGGGAGACCTCTATAAAGAGATCTACGATAATTCTAGAAAGAAAGAAGCTCAGATAAATGCTCTGATACAAGAGCTTAAGCCCATGGTTACAGAGATAGGAGAAGCTACATTAGTAGTTCCTATGATTGCTACCTATCTTGAGATAGGAGTAAAGAATGATGAACATCTTATTAAGCTTGCTAGCATAGTACAAAGAGCACAGCAGAGAGCTGAAATTTCAGGAGAAGAATTTGGACTTACTGAAGCAGAAAGAGAACAATTATTTTCTGAGATCAAAGCAATCGGGGATAGTAAGTAATGAGCTTTCTTAGCCTTATAGAGAGTCAACAGACTGAAGGTGGGGATAATAATTCACCCTTCTTACCGGTTAGGGTTAGGGAAGTAATATTGGATGGTTCTAGAGAGGAACTAGGAGGTTGGAATGCATTAGGGTATATTAGATGGGATCAGATTAGCGATCCAACATCAACAGGACCTGGCTCAGTAATTTATGCTAAACCACTCTTTACTAACTATAAGAACTTTCCTCTTAAAAATGAGCTAGTTTTTCTTATAACACTACCAGACCCAGAACTGCAATCTGATACCAATTCCGTTAGCTATTATTATTTCCCCCCTATAAACGTATGGAATAGTACACATCATAACGCTATTCCAGATAACGTAAACTATAATAATATACCAAAAAGTCAGCAGCGAGACTATGATACTACCTCTAAAGGAGGAGCTATCAGGAGAGTAAGCGATGAGGGTACTAATATAGATTTAGGAGTAACTTTCAAAGAGAGTAATAAAATATATCCCCTCATACCTTATGAAGGAGATTTGATATTTGAGAGTAGATTTGGTAGTTCATTGAGATTTTCTAGTACTATAAAAGGCAGTAGTAATTTTTGGAAGGGTAAACCAGGTCCCATCACCGTACTATCAAATGGCCATAACCCTAGTCTCGATCAAGCGGGATGGCTACCGGTTTCTGAAAGCATTGATAACGATCAAACTACCCTAGTTTTATCAAGCAACCAAGTACTGTCCTACTCCCTACCGGTTGTAGGTACCGGATTACAAAAGCTTAAAGTTGAAGGAATTAACTCATTCTCTCAACCACAACTAGTTTTAAGTTCCGATAGAATAGTTCTAAATGCAAAGAACGAAAGCCTAATAGCAAGTGCTAGAAACTCTATAAACCTAAGCTCTACAAAAGTATCAGTTGAGGCGAACGAGACCTTTTTTGTAAACGGCAGTGAGATTTTCCTAGGTTTAGATAATGAAAAGTACCCTACCGAACCAGTCATACTTGGTAAAGAATTTTTAGATGATTTTCAAAAACTTCTTAATCAAATCGATAACCTAGCATCTAAATTTGAAACTTTTATAGCCCTACCGGCAGGAACCCCCTACACAGGCATATCAACAGCCGCTATTAAGCTTAGAATTACAACCAGTAAGATCGATAAGAGATTAAAAGGAGACTTGTATAAATCTAAAAAAGTATTTGTAAGTCGATGAGCATAGGTTCAATCATACTAGTAATTGTAAGACAGCAACTTCAACTTGAAGATAGGCTTCTAACAGCTATTGATATTGAGATTGAAAAGTTCAAAGATATCTGTCCTCCTAGAGAAGTTCTATTGAAGACCATTGAGATAAAAAATAATATTAACTCCGGACTTAGCAATATTGAAAAAGCTATTAATAATACTCAAACCTCTAGCAATACAGTTAACAATATTCTAACCGGATCAGAGTTACTTATCAGTATCGCTATACTCCTACCAGCACCTAACCAATTTACTACATTAGGACAAACAAATACTTATGCTACTAGATTGATAGACTTAAAAGAAGCTATCAAAGTAGGAAAAGGTTTATCAAAGAGTTTAAACGATTTAAGTCAAACCTTAAGAGGAATAGTAGTATCGGTCCAAGCAAAAATTAATCTATTAGATCAAGTAATATTACGATGTACTCAAGAAACAGATATTGCTTTTCAAGCTACAAATAATCTTTTTGAAGTTACAAATAATACTATAAACGATTTAACTGAAAGAACTACTGAACGCCTTTTTAATGGTTCAGTATTTTACAAAGGGTTAAGCCTAGAGGTAGTCTTTGATGAACAAAACTTTACTACTTTAAAAAAGCGCTTTGGAAGGGCGACTGACCCAAGAGGAGTGGTAAAGTTTAAAACTAACTTAACTTTCTCAACCGATAGTAATATTATTATCGAGGAATTAAAACTTTTAATTGATAATCAAGTATAATTTTTAGAATCAAAAATATATATAATTATGAAACCTAGCGAATTTAAAACCTTAATCAAAGAAGCAGTAAGGGAAGCTATCCAAGAAGAGTTGAAAGACATTCTACTTGAAGCAGTACGGGGTAACAGAAACACCATTTCTGAAGTTCAATATAGAGCTCCTATTTCACAATATCAACCCACTCCTACGAGCCCAGCTCCAGCACAACCCCCTAGATCTACAAACGTAGAAATACCTAGTAGATTAGCCGCTACTCCCTTACAGGAAATGCTAGCACAAACTAGAGCTAGTATGAACTCTTCAGAATACAAAACCATTCTTGATATCGACTCAGGTAATACACCAGGTATGAGCAATGTAGATCTAATGAACGGAAAATTGCCCGAAGGCGAAGTTTCAATGAATACAATTATGAAGCTTGTAGGTAGGAAATAATGGCATATCAAGTTAAACAAATTAGCCCATTAGACCTAAAACCTTCAGTAGGGGTTGGGGTAAATATACCTTTCTCAGGAAAGGCGGTATTTAATATTACCTATACAACTAAAGAAGCTATACGTGCTAATATAATTAACTTCCTACTAACCAATCAAAACGAAAGAGTATTTAATAATAATTTTGGTGCAAATATAAGAGCATTTATTTTCGAGATGATTAGTAATTCTTCACTAGATGGATTACAAAAGAGATTAAGCGATTTACTAGTTCAGTATTTCCCCAATCTCACCATCTCAACACTTACGGTAAGTGGAGACCCTGATTCAAACTCAGTGTATATAAACCTTGGTTACGCTATAAAATCCTATGCAATAGAAGACAACTTCACAATAGCAGTAACAAATGGCTGAGAAAAGAGATATAAAATACGTAAATAGGGAATTCGAAAGCTTCAGACAGGGGCTTATTGAGTATACTAAAACCTATTTCCCCACCACCTACAACGACTTTACCCCAGCATCACCGGGTATGATGTTTATGGAGATGTCTGCTTATGTAGGAGACGTTCTGTCGTTTTACTTGGATAATCAGATTCAAGAAACCTTCCTACAATATGCCCGACAGCAGGAAAATATATATAGTCTAGCCTATACAATGGGCTATAGACCTAAAGCAAGCTCAGCAGCTATCGCTACCCTTACCTTCTATCAACTCATACCCGCTACTGTTAGCTCTAGTGCAACTATTCCTGATTTTAGGTTTACCCTAAACGTACCTCCTAACACTCAAGTAGCTTCAGTTGTAAACCCTAACGCGACGTTTCTTGTAAGAGATAGGGTAGACTTTAGCTTCTCTTCTTCTGAAGATCCAACGAACCTTAGCGTATATCAGGTAAACTCAACTACCGGACAACCTGAATTTTATCTCTTAGAGAAAACTAGAGAAGCAATATCAGCAACCACAACTACTTTTTCCGCTTCATTTGGTGCAAGCCAAAAGTTCTCAACTGTAACTATCTCAGATACAAACATATTAGGGATACTAGACGCAACTGATTCCAACGGTAACACCTGGTATGAGGTTCCTTACCTAGCTCAAGAAATGATCTTTGATGAAGTAAAAAATACTAACACCAACGATCCTAATTTTTCAATAGGAACTGATGCTAGGTTTTTGCTTAAATTAACCAAGCAACCTAGAAGATTTGTAACTAGGTTTAAAGACTCAAGTAATCTAGAGGTTCAGTTTGGTGCTGGAACGGTAGGCAGCACTCCGGAAATCATAGTACCAAATCCTGAAAATGTTGGATTAGGTCTACCGTACAAGAAGGAAAAGCTTACTACTGCTTTTGCTCCTTCTAATTTTCTATTCTCTAGTACCTACGGAATAGCACCCTCTAATACTACTCTAAGTATCAGGTATTTAAAAGGCGGCGGAGCAGTAGCTAACGTAGCAGCTAATGAACTAACTACAATTACAACAGGCGGAACTCTATTCAATAATTCAGGACTACCAGCAGGAGCGGGTACCGATGCTATATTTAATTCCTTAGCAGTAAATAATCTTACCGCAGCAACCGGTGGAGGAGATGGAGATAGCTTAGAAGATATAAGACTTAACTCAATGGCTGCATTTGCCTCTCAGTTAAGATCAGTAACAAAGGAGGATTATCTAGTCCGAGCATTAAGTATGCCTGCGGACTATGGAACAGTAGCTAAAGTTTATGCTCAACCTACTATGCGATCGGATGTTAATACCGGAGAAACCCCAAGCACCCTTGATCTCTTTATCTTATCTTACGATAGTATAAAGAACTTAAGAACGGCAAGCTCTGCTATTAAAAGCAATCTAAGGACCTACCTCACACAGTATAGAATGCTTAACGATTCAGTAAGGATTAAAGATGCATTTATTATAAACATTAGCGTAAACTTTGATATCATAACTCTGCCAAACTTTAATAACAATCAAGTAATTCTAGAGTGCATAAATCAAGTGCAAGGTTTCTTCAATATCGATAACTGGCAGATAAACCAACCTATTATATTAAGAGAGCTTTACGCTCTTCTAGATTTAGTTAAAGGAGTACAGACGGTAAAAAATATTGAGATTCTTAACAAAGCAGGAACTGCTAATGGTTATTCAGTTAACGCTTATGATATTAAAGGAGGTACGTTAAATAATATTATATATCCTTCTTTAGATCCAAGTATTTTTGAAGTTAAGTTTTTGGATTCCGATATCCAAGGAAGAGTAGTAAATCTCTAGCATGTCACAAATTAACATTGACCTAGTACGCGAGCAGTTTAGTAAGGCGGCATTTAGTAAGGTAGTTGATACTAAAATTACTAAATTAGTAACCGCTGAAGTAACCGCTGTTGAACCCACTACTGAAAACATTCAGCTATTCTTTCAAACCTACGATACCCTTTTCACTGCAATACCAAAGTTTGGAGCTACTAATTCTCATGAATACCTAGTTCAGCAATCAGGGAATTATATCGATGCCAATAATCAACAAGAAGAAATTGCTCTTTTATTAGAAGAGATCAATAGTCTAAGAAACGAATTACTTGAGTCTAATAGAACAAACCTAGAATTTGAAAGCAAACTAACCAATGGATAATATAACGGTAGTAGATCTAGGAACTGGAGGAGAACTCAACTCTCAAGATATTAACATTCTAGAGGGATCATTCTCTACCTCTCTATTTACCCCAGGTAGAGATAAGGTAGAAATTACTATAACCACCCTCAATGAAGAGCTTCTAATTAGCGACCCTGAGTTTATTCTCTACTCAGTAGAAAACGACCCCTCTCTACAAAATACAAGCCAGATATCGACGGTAAGTATTGATGTACAAAGAGTCTTAGATTATTACGAATTCGATAGAGGAATTTTAAACTTAAAGTTTGACTTTTACACCCCCCTATTCTTTACTAGCGAAAATAATAAGTTCTATATCTCTGAGATATCAACAGATAGAACTGAAGCTAGATTAGATAGTCTATCTCTAGACGATCCTACAGTACTAAAGAGCGTTCAAGATTTTATCGATGAGATAAATACTAGTGCTACTATAGTTTACTTCTACTTAAACTTCGGAGGAAACGAACTTATTCCTGCAGTTAACCTTATACTAGATAACAGCTCTATTGTTGTTAAGTTATACGAAACTCTACCAGCTGAGTATGAGTTAAAGAATACTTTCTTCTTAACTCAAAAGATAGCGGAACCGGTTAATTACCAAGTAACAATCTCTGATACGGTAGTTGACGACCTAGAGCCTGTTTTCAATCTAAAAGGACCTAACCTTAATTTAGATATTAAAAACCAGATAGGAGTAACAAGTAACTACTTCAACGCAGGCAACTTACTAGCAACTACTTTAACAAGCTCATTCTCGCAATTAAGCTCACTGCTGGTTGATAAAGGAGTAGAGGTAAATATAGATTACACCGACTACTCAAACTTTATACATTATTCTTCAGCAAGACAGAGAGTCTTAAACTTCTATCAGAAGGTTTCATTGCTTGAAGACTACCAAAACGAACTAGGACGGACGGTCTTTAATGTTACAGGAAGCACTTCGTCTTCTTTGTTTGTTAGTCAATCTAAGGTAATTATTCAAAATAAGATTAATGAGATTAAGACCAATCTTGATGGTTACGAATATTTTCTCTATTACGAAAGCGGATCAAAAGCATGGCCAAAAACAACCTCCACCCAACCATACACTCTCGCCGGTACAGGAAGTGCTGCGGTAATCAGCTGGATAGGAAGCTCCAATTCAGCATTACCAGCATATGGAGGGCAGCTATACACCGGATCTTTATACGACGAACTAAACAAGGATAACTTACTTTTTACCGTACCTGAATACCTAAGAGAAGATAGTGCTAACCTACCCTATGAGCTGTTTATCAGCATGATAGGTCAGCATTTTGATAATCTATGGATATATTCAAAAGGAATTACCGACAGATTAGATTCAGATAACAGACCTGACTTCGGAGCTCCTAAAGCTTTGATGGGTGATATTTTAAGATCATTTGGACTTAAAGTTTATACCAATCAATTCTCAGGCGATGATCTATATTCTTCATTAACGGGTTTTTCAATTTCAGGTTCAGGGACACCCAGCACGGGTAGTGAAAAAATTACTTCCTACGTTACTGCTTCAACCTTTATCCCCGCCAGTGATATAACAGTTGAAGTCTATAAGAGGATATATCACAACCTACCCTATCTCCTTAAGAAAAAAGGAACGGTAGAAGGAGTAAGAGCTCTAATCAATATTTACGGAATACCAGATACTATCCTTAGAATCAATGAGTTCGGAGGAAAAGATAAGGTAAATACTAACGATTTTGATAATTACCAGCAAGTTTATAACCTAGCATACTATACAGGAGATAGCGGCTTTGTAAACTCACCCTTTATAATCCCTTCATGGAACAGTAATAACGTACCTAATACAGTATCGGTAAGATTTAAACCCGTTAACAGCAATAGCCTTCTTACACAACGCTCTCAATCACTATGGGATGTAGAAACCACTAACACTCCTACCTTAGGTTTGGTTTTAGAATATTCAGGAGCAGGAAATATATCAGGAAGCTTTAGCGGATCCATAGCAACGACGGGCTCTGAATTCACCACCCTTAAATTCTATGCAAATTCAACGACTTCAGCTAGTATAAATTTACCTATAAATAACGGTGAATGGTGGACGGCAGTAGTATCAAAAGTAGGAACAACCTGGTATCTATACGCAGGATGTAATCTATACAACGGGTATACTGGAACTCTTCCAGGATTCTATGCTTCAAGTTCCGTTGCTGGTAATGATACAGTTTATACAAGCGGAGAGAATATTTTCTTCCCTTCAAAAACAAGACAGCAAGTTACACTAGGCGGTAAATTATACAATCCGTTTACCGGTTATTATCAAGAAATAAAGTACTACGGAGTAGGTATTAGCGAAAGCATAGCTAGATCGTTGATTGCTAACCCTTTGTCTATTGAGGGGAATAATATCTCATCATCCTACCAGCAATTAGCAGCAAGACTTCCTTTAGGTAGTGAATTATATACCGGATCAATATCCGTTCATCCAGCAGTATCAGGATCGGGAGTTAAACAAAATTCCTTTACTTCCAATAGCAACTTTACCATTACCGCTGGAGAGTGGGTTAATAACGAAGAAACTTTCTTCTTAGAAGAACCCATTGCAGGTATAAAAAACAGAGTTCCTGATAAGATCAGATCAATAAACCCTACTTTAGTAGGCGGCAATACTTTATCAAGCTATGTTAGCATTCAAAAAGATAACGATGAAACCGGAACTTATACTAGAGATATAAACTACGTTGAAGTTGCATTCTCACCCACCAATGAGATAAACGACGATATAGTAGCTCAATTGGGTTTCTTTAATATAGGAGAGTTTATTGGAGACCCAAGACACCAGTCAGCATCCTCCTACAACGACCTTACCCCTTTAAGGGAAGATTATTTTAAAAAGTACGTTGATAATTACGATTTTAACGACTACATCAGAATACTAAAGTACTTTGATAATACTTTATTTAAGCTGGTTAAAGATTTTGCTCCTGCTAGATCATCAGTTGCAGCAGGGGTAGTAATAAAGCAGCACATACTGGAGAGAAGTAAGTACCCCGTACCTCAAGTAGGATCAACAGAGCTGCTGTATTCTGGCTCAATAGATGTTGGTACTTTTAATGGAGGTGCTGGAGGCTCTGTAAATGCTATTAATGGTCTCACCAATAATAACAACGTTACCCAAAGCTGGGTTGAAGCTATACTTACTCCCGTTGGATTAGTAACTCAAATTATAACTTTTCAAGAAGAATTCTATACCGGAGAGTATAGCGGAAGTGATATTGTAGCCACTACGGGAGATCTATCAACCAACAATCCCTTCCGATTGGTTGATCAACCTTCTATAAGGTATAACACCACTCTATTTGACTCTAATAGTGGTAGCTTCCAAGCCTTTCTAGCGGCTAATCCCGGCAGTGGAGGTTGCAATATATTTTTCGATAGAGGAACTTTAGCAGATCCTAAAACACCAATACTACCAGCTTAATATGTCAGCACCAGTTCAATTTGTAGACGGTATAAGGTACTTAAAGTTTAATAAGACTGATCTTGCCGGACGAAATAATGTATTTACACTTAAATCTATTCAAAAGATTAGAATGGGTGTCGGCAGTGGAGCTACATTCATTGACCTAATAGTTACAGGAGTTACTGAACTTTCAAACTCTGTTTTGGTCCAAGTAGCTCCCTTTAATCTAAATCCTGTAAATTTAGGATTTCAAGAGAACTTTAATTTTGATCCTTACCTTCCAGAGGAATTTACAAACTCCGATTATAACGCTCTACAGAATAATGCGTTTCAAGCCGAAAGAAGTGAAATTCTATTTAAAGCTGATTACAGTATATCACAAATTACAGCTAGCAATATAAACGCCATACTATCAGGTTCAGCACAACTGGCAGAATTTAATGATTACTATTTGAGTTTGAATAGCTTCAAGAACCCTAGATACGACGGGTCAAGATTAGAGGGTGCTGAGTTAAATAAATTTACTCTAGGTGATTCAAGTTACGGAGGAGATCCGGTAATAAATTATACCGATTCAACCTTTGCGTACTTTAATTTTATAGGAGGAACCTCTCCTGAAAGGAACGACACGGTTGCCGCTCACATAGGGTATATTATAGATAGGAACGGAGAAGCTCTAGAACCAGGAGTATCCCAAACCGGGCACTACGATATGCTTAACACCTACAAGACTGGCAATAAGATAGAAGTAGTTCTTGAAGATCCCGAAGCTTTTGACGTTAATATGTCCATTTTAAATGGCATGCAAGAAGTAGTTAGAGCTGGAGCTAGAATAGAACCTATTGTATACTCTCAAACAGGATCACAAATAGGAAATAGAGCAGGAACTTTAACCTTCGGATCTGATATAACTATTAACGAAAACTTTAAAGCATTCGTAGTATATTCCGGATCTAGTACTCCTGTTAACTCCGGGCAGTACGCTGTAGTACCAAACAATGATGAGGTTTACGATAACCCTAACGCATATAATACAACAGCTTACGAATATAAAGTACCGTTTACAAGCTCTACTCTTATTAATTTTGTTGCAGGAGTTAACGTTGATAGAAAAGGGACAAGCAATTATAGGGTTCTTTATCAAGTCATGCTACAAAGATCAGGATCAGATACAGGAGGTGTTTTTATTGACATCGTATCAACCTTCGATGAGATCCCTTATGATACTTTTAAACCTAAACTAACTATTATAGAAACCGGACCCATCGCTGCATTATCTGAAAGCCGATATAGAGCTAGAGTGTTCTGCAGTACTACAGGAATGTTTATTACTACCGGAAGTTATCTGAAGGTAGATCAAACAATAGAACCCGCTATTTCAGTCACAGCTTCTTACTGGCTTTCAGGAAGCGCTGTATACTCTCAAAGCTATTACTACGTAGACGATAAGTACTTATTAGCTCAAGGATCTTTAAAAAGCGTTTTAGGATTACAACAAAAAGATATCGCAGGATCTGGTTTTAATACTCTTAAGTATCCTTTTGAAATACTACCAGGTGATGAGATTAGATTTGAAGGACAGGAGAGCAAGTCTCACCTTGTTGTAAAGGTCTATAATCCTCAAGATAAGTTTTTCGACTATGCTATTGGCATTCCACCACCTCTTGCATCATACGGAAAAGATCTAAGCTCAGGATTTTTGATACTGGAGGTACAGCCAAGTATTTACCCTAATACTAATATTGACAATTTTGTTATAAGAAGGTATGTAGAAGATAAAAACTTCATTATCTTCAAATCACAAAAACCACTCGGACAAACTTCAGCCGGATTAATTAAGCCTCAATATTTATCACAAGATATACTTGACAATTTTGATCGAATTAATAGAAGATTTAGGTTGCAAACCTTAAGAAACACGTAACGTTTTATATTTATAAAGAAAAATGGGATATTTAAACAACTCAGTACTAACCGTTGATGCAATTCTTACCAAGAAAGGTAGAGAGCTTCTAGCAAAAAACGACGGTACCTTCCGGATAACTCAGTTCGCTCTAGCTGATGATGAGATAGATTATACACTCTATAATACCACACACCCCTCAGGATCAGCTTTTTACGGAGAAGCAATTGATAATTTACCTCTGCTAGAAGCATTTCCTGATGAAACTCAGATCATGAAGTATAAACTAGCAACCCTACCAAGGGGTACTGCTAAGATACCAGTACTAGATATAGGATACTCCGCTATTACTATTAAGCAGGGAGCTTCTTTAGCAATCACACCTCAAACCCTTAACTATTTGGGAGGGTCATCAGGCTTTGAACCATCCGGATATACCGCCATTATTTCTGATGTAAGGCTATTTAACGCCTTTACAGGAGTAGGAATTAATACTCCTCAAGCTCAAGCTCTAAACACCACTACTACAATTGGTACTAACGTATCTAAGACAGTAGTCGGAACTACATTTAACTTGTCTACGACTACTATCAATACGTTATTTGGTTCAAACACAGCACTTTATGCAACTCTAACAGTAACAGGAAGGGATTCAGGAGCTAGGTTAACCATTCCGATAACTGTAACCAAAGTAAACTAATAAAATATGTCATTTAAGAGACTAGATTCTGAAGATTTCCTAGTAAGTGCTGATTCAGTTACTGCTGCCTTATTTTCTGGAAACATCGCAACCCTAACAACATTCTTCAGCTCATCGATTCAAGAAGCTGGAGCGTCGGGAGATTATTACTTAAGCGTTTATCAGACAGGATCTGACCAACCTACAGCCGAAAGTCAGTTTGATATTGCCTTTGGTAATAAGAACGGATCAGGATCTTTATACTTTAACTCATCAGTACCGGGTTTAAGTCCTTCAAGAGCTATATACGGTCAGTATAGAACTCTGGTATACGGTAATGAATTAGCAGAGTTCGTTTTTGGTAATGCTACTGGTTCTTCATTCTACGCTATATCATTAGATAGAAGCAGATACAAGGAGAAACTTCTTGTAGGATCATTCAATCTAAAGCTATCAGGATCAGCAGGCGCTACAATCCTTTTAACTGACAATAGCGGAGATACCTCTTCAGTAACATTTACCGATTCAGGTAGAGTCTTCCAGATTGTTAGCGGATCGGACGGTAAGGCATATACCGGAACAGGATTTACAGCAGCATCAGGATCCTACGGACTATTCTTACCAGATATCGGTACCGTCCTTTTAAATGCTCAAGCACTAGACCTATCAGCAGCTAACGGAGGTATTGCTATATCAACAGGACTATCAGCCAACACTGATGATAACAACAACAGAAAGTTGTTTAATGTTATTGCTAGAGGAAAATCATTCGGCCTAAACTCTGAAGAAACTCTTACCTCGGATTATGTGTTTATCAGAAGTCGAAACCAGGAATTTAACTACTCTGAAAACCCTTCTTTTGTTAGCGGATCAACCGGAGAGGTGCTTTACGGTGACTTTATATACAATCCACAGACCTATATAACGACCGTCGGACTATACAATGATACTAACGACCTACTTGCAGTAGCTAAACTATCCAGACCTTTACAAAAGAACTTTACAAAAGAGTTCTTAGTGAGAGTAAAGCTAGACTTCTAATGAATGAGTGCTTACAAACAATTTCTAGCATCAGACGTAATAGTCACTCCGTTTGAGGTAAATAAAAATTTTACTTTCAAGCAGAGTGAATTTTCTGGTATTGGAATTGATAGATTCTTAGGTACTTCAGGATCCTTTATAAGCAATAAAACAGTAACAGGTACTTTAAGTTCTGAGTATCAGGTACTTGTTTATAGCTCAATAAAAGAGCTTTACTACTCTAACTTCTTATCAAGCTCAGTAGGAGATCCTGCTCAAGTAACTACAGTTATTCCAGGAGTAAATAGAGACTCTGACAGACTAACAGGTCCTAATCAATCAACGGGCTATTATAACTACTTACAAACCTCTCTCTCCCAGTCAAGATTCTTTCCAACAGGATCAGGAGCAGAGCTAGCAGTATTTTCTATTCCTAGTTCTATCTTTGGAACTTTTATTAAACCCGGATCTTTTACCTTTAACTATTCTTCTAGCCTTAATGCATACGATGACGAGGAAGGTAATTTATATAGTTCAGCTAGCTTTGCCTGGACACAAAGCGCAGGTTTATTCAACCAGACCATAACTGCCTCTGCAAGTTCAATAGTTAACCCTGGTGAAATTGGGTTTACTTCCCCCATTACCCTACCTTCAGGCTATACTTTTATATCAGCATCTTGGGCTAGCGGGAGTATCAATTCCCCTTTTAACAAAATTTCCATTGCCACTTTTGTACCGGCTATAAGTGCTAGTCAGGGCATATCAGTTACCAGTACTAAATTATCTTCAGATCAGACTATTATAGATTTTCAAGATAATGCTACACCATTCCCTTCAGATATTTATTTATATTTTGAATCGGGGTCTTTAGTTACCACTAGTGGCAGTATATCAGCTAATCAAAATGTAGGTAATATAATTTATCAACACGGTATTGCAATTTTTACAAATCAAAATTTACCTCTATCAAGCATAACAACGTTAGCTAATACAACATGCTCGTTTCAATCTACAGTTACTATATATGAAACTCAGTATAAATGTACTATATCTGAAAACGAATCAAACTACTCACTAAACCCCTCCCTCAACGCAGGATTTGACGGACTTCTGTATACCTTTGCAACTGCATCTTTCTTTTCACCCTATATTACAACGGTAGGACTTTATAATGACGAACAGGAGCTGGTAGCAGTAGCTAAACTAGCTCAACCAGTACCTACTTCTGCAACCACAGATATGAGTATCATCGTAAACTTAGATATGTAATGATCACTCAAGATCCTTGGACCTATAAAGGTAGATTTATAACCCAACTTTTAGATATACCAGCTAATACTTTTGGCTTTGTATACCAGATAACTAACAATAAAACCAATAAAAAATATATTGGTAGAAAAGTTTTATATTTCGAAAGAAATAAAAAGCTTACTCAAAAGGAATTAGCTGAATTAACAGGTAAAGGAAGAAAGCCTACTACTAAAAAAGTAGTAACCGAAAGCGATTGGAAGGACTATTTCGGTTCTAATAAAGAATTTATTGAAACAGTAAAGGCTCAAGGTCGAGGTGAATTTAGTAGAGAGATATTGGAGTTTGCTCCTAACAGAAAACTCCTCACCTACTATGAATGTAAGTATATTTTTAAGTTCGGAGCAATTGAACCTAGCAGCTTATACTACAACGATAATATTTTAGGTAAATTTTACAGAAAAGACTTTCCCAATGAAGCTTAAGGATATTATACTAGAGAATAGTAAAGACAAAAAATACTTAGCTCTTGTAAATGCTTTAAGAGAAAAGTATAAGACAACTGACTTAGGAGTAGGCGGCTTTGGTATTGCTTTTGATCTTGGAGAAGGAAAAGCTTTAAAAGTTACTACTGACAGTTATGAAATAGACCATGCTATAAAGCTCAAAGGGCACTCCTCACCTTTTATTATTCCTATTTTAGGGGTAAAAAGATTTAGCGAGTCATTGGGAGTTATTTACACTAAAGTTGCCGATCCTATCTCCGATCAAGAGAAGATTCAGATAAAGGAAATAGAGGAGTCTGCTGAGGATTTTCTAAGCCGAGGAGAAGACGAGGAGCTTAACAAGTTTACTCAAAATATAGAGCTAGTAAAACTCGTTAAAGGCTTAAAATCAGCCTTTAACAGTGTAGGAATATCAGGAGATGAAATCGACTGGTCTCCAGAAAACATAATGAGGTATAAAGGTAATTATACATTAGTTGACATTTAGAGGTTAGGTTCGTATATTCTTGTATAAGGGTATATAAAATAGTGGAAAATCTCGTCATACTAAATTATCTAGAAAAACTTTTAGGTAAGTCTCATAAAAGGGCTAGAGAGAACTACGCATTTTATTGTAGCTTCTGCAACCATCATAAACCAAAGCTTGAAGTAAATCTTCATACTAATGAAAAGGGAGAGAATCCTTGGGAGTGTTGGGTATGTAATACTAAGGGAAGAACCATTAGATCATTACTTAAGCAACTTAAGATTGATCAAACTATTATCTCTGAGGTTACCAAGCATATTCTAAAGGGAAGTACTGACGCTCATATTTCCTTTAGTCTTGAACTACCTAAAGGGATTAGACTCTTAAGCGAACCTAGCGGTTCTATTATTATCAACAGAGCTAGAAAGTACCTTTATAATCGAGGGTTAACCGATAACGACTTTATAAAATATAACATAGGATACTGTCCTTCAGGAGAATATGCCGACAGAATTATAGTACCCAGTTATGATGAGAGAGGAACGTTAAACTACTTCGTAGGAAGAAGCGTTAACCCCGATACTTCTTTTAAGTATAAAAACCCAAGCGTTTCAAAAGACGTTATAGGGTTTGAAGCTTTTATAAACTGGGATGTACCTGTCGTACTATGTGAAGGTGTATTTGACGCTATGGCTATAAAACGGAACGCTATACCTTTATTAGGAAAAACAATGAGTCAAAGTTTATTAAGAAAACTTGCTCTAAACAAGGTAAAAGATGTTTATATAGCATTAGATAGAGATGCTCTGAAAAGCGCTCTAACCATTTCAGATCAATTGCTCTCCATGGGTAAGAGGGTTTACCTGGTTGATATGGCTGATAAAGATCCTAGCTCGATGGGATTCAAAGCGTTTACCCAACATATACAAACAGCTGACGAAATAAATTTAAGTAAAATCATGGAATACAAACTATACCAACTATGCTAGTAAAGGGCTCAAATATATTAAAAGAACATAAACTTAAGAATTTAGACTTTCAACCTAAATTACAGCAAATTAACTTTTTAGACCGTCGGGTTTATAAGAGATCTGAGGGTAAGTACTATCCATCAGTTACAAGCATTCTACAGTACATGCCTAAGAATAAGTTTTTTGAGCAATGGATTAAAGATGTAGGGCATAATTCTGATCTCATTATGAGAAAAGCAGGTGAAGAAGGCACCGCCGTTCACAATGCCGTTGAAGATCTCCTTAAGGGAGAAGAAATTACCTGGATGGATGACTTTGGCAACGCGAAATACTCTCTAGAGGTCTGGAATATGATATTAAAAGCCTATGAATTTTTTGAAACCTATAAACCTGAAGTACTCGCATCTGAGCATTTCATTTATTCTGATGAGCATGAGTATGCTGGAACTATTGACCTTATTCTTAAGCTTGATGATTTAATTTGGCTGGTTGATATTAAGACTTCAAACTCCATTCATAAGTCACATGAGTTGCAACTAGCTGCTTATGCAACAGGATGGGAAGAAACCACCGGTCAGAAAATTGATAAAACTGGAATACTGTGGTTAAAATCAGCTAAAAGAACACCTTCAAAGAAAGCGGGTTCATATCAAGGTAAAGGTTGGGAGATTATAGAGGCTGACGATACAGATAAGAACTTTAGATTCTTTAAACTTATCTATGAACTGTATAAAATGGACAACCCAACCACCGAGCCTATTTATAATAGCGTACCAACCGCTATAAAACTATCATGAAAAATAAAGATTTAGATGTAAATTTACACCTAGCTATAGAAAAAGCTATAGCCTCTCTTGACTTTCCACAAGATATACAGCATCTATCTGAAATAATTCAAACTAAAGACAACCTTACAAATATCGATAAGGAATCCCTATATCAACTTAAGGAGCGTCTGCAGGAAATTATACCCAATTCAATGACGGCGGATATTGAAGGGGATAGGATTATAATTCATTTCATAGACTCAACCACCGAACCTATAGACACACCTACCGATTACACTCCCTTTATGCGAGCAATTATGGAGTATATGGAAAGCAAGGATATGAACGTAAAGCCTTTCCCTAAAATTACTCTTAGAGAAGATTTAGAAGAAGGAAAAAAGATACTAGGCAAAACAGCTTACTACGACCCGGAGTTAGAGGAAATAGTGCTTTATACTTCAAACAGGCATCCAAAAGATATACTAAGATCCTTCGCTCATGAGATGATACATCATATTCAAAAGCAAGAAGGTAGAATTGGAAACGGAGAGGTATCAACTACCAACATAAATGAGGATGAGCATTTACGGAAACTAGAGGAAGAAGCATACTTAAAGGGAAATATAGCCTTTAGAGAGTGGACTGATAAAACAACTAAGGCATAAAGTATGGGAGATCTAACTCTTTTACTTTTAACATTAGACGACCTCAAACCCGAGTACAAGCTATATGTAGATATGGACGGAGTACTTTGTGACTTTACCGGGAGATTCGATCACTTTACCGGAATGAGTCCTTCGATCTACAAAGAAAAGTACGGAACTAAAAGATTTTGGCATTTAATCGACGGTCAAATAGGTCTTAAGTTTTGGAGCGATATGGAGTGGACTCCTCAAGGTAAAACTCTATGGAACTTTATTGAACCTTACGACCCTATACTCCTCACATCTCCTTCTGATAACAAAGCAAGTGTTGAGGGTAAATTAGAGTGGGTTGAAAAAAATATACCCGGAACTCCTATTATCTTTAAGCATGCTAAAGAAAAGCATTTAGTAGCCGGGTTAGGTTCTATCTTAATAGACGACAGAGAAGATACTATTGAAAGAGTCAATCAAGAGGGGGGAATTGGAATACATCACCCAGAAAACACCCAAGAGATTCAACAAATTATAAAAGAATTAGAAAAGTACGGTTATGGCAGACAGCTATCTTAAAAAAGAATTTAAAAGCAGAGACGTAGAAAGAATACGTAATATCGTTAAGAAAGACTTTAACTCTAAATCAGCACCCAGTACCGGGTACTCTAAGGTTTATGTAGAAAGGATCGAAGGCGATGTATGGGAGGATAACGGTGTTACTTGGACTATCAAAAATGGCTTACGACAAAACGTTACTAAATTAGATGCTGTAAAAAAAGCAGCTAGAGTACCCCTAGCCTGTCCTAAATGTCAGAAAAGGATGAAGCATAAAAATGATCATAAGATGTATAAAATACATACTATGTGCTTTGACTGTGTTATCGACTATGAAGCTCAACTAAGAAAAGCAGGTTTATTTGAATCATATGAAAAAAATATGATAAACCAAAGTAAAGATGCTTTTGCCAAAGACCTAGAGGGGTACGTTCACGAATTGCTTCACGATTCTCTTAACTCTTACGTAACCGAACAAGGAGACTTAGAGGAGTGGAAGAACAATTCCTCAAGGGTTAATGATGAAGTTCTTAAGAAACTTAACGAATATTTAAAATACTTAAGAGACTCTAAAGAGTAGGAGCTATTTATAAGCAACTTTTATTGCTCATATTATGTCTGCGGCAAAGCAACTTGAACTACTTGAAACAATTGTTTTAGAACTCCATACTCTAAAAACTAAGATGCCCAACGGCGAGTTTAAAGCAATGGCACGTGATATTGAAGACCTTAAAACATCATACCACGATATTAAAGACAACATTTCAGATATAAAATTTACATTACTGAACCCCGAAGACGGTGTTATAGTAAAGGTAAACAAAGTATCGGAGTGGAGGCAGGCTAAAGAGAAAAAAAGCGAGGAATACGAAAATGCTTTGCAAGAGGTTAGGGATCTTATGAAATGGAAGGAAGGAGCTTCTAAAGCTCTTTGGATTATTTTTACCGCCATAGTAGGTCTTTCTTTTAACGTATTTTTCATGTAATGCTACTTACTGAGCATAAGGTTATACCAACTCTTACTGAAGGTTTATATCATCATATAAGCAACAAAAGACCCTTATACGAGAATATCTATAGACCAGGATCTCTGGCATATTTTTCAACCATTAAGCAAGCCAGACTGCTTGCAAAGACTGGAATACTAACCGAGTTGTGTGAGGAAGATAAAGAGCTTTTATTTGAAACTGAAGTAGGTGAATTTGAACTATTTGAAGGTAGGCAGGTACCTATAGATTATCCTCTCCTTGAAGAAGAACTCGATGAAGCAAAGCACCAGGGTAAGGACGTAGAGTTAAATAAACCTAAAAGAGGTGGTAGTAAAAAATTCTACGTTTATGTAAGAAAACCAGGAGGAGGAATAAAAAAGGTTAGCTTCGGAGATACTACGGGACTAAAAGCTAAAATAAATAATCCTCAAGCTAGAAAAGCTTTTGCAGCTAGACATAAATGCTCTCAGAAAAAAGATAAAACTAAAGCAAGCTACTGGTCATGTAGACTACCAAGATACGCTAAGCTTTTAGGTCTTAAGTCAAATTTTGGTGGATTCTGGTAAAAGACCATATACCGATTTAGAAGTTACTTCAACTTATAAGGTTAGGGAGTTTTCCGACGACGTAGAGGAAAAAGAACTTTACTGGCATAGAGATGATGAAGACAGGACTATAGAGGTACTAGAGGTAGGAACCAATTGGAAGTTCCAAAGAGATAATTTTTTACCGGAACCTCTATTACAAAATACTAATATATTTATAGAAAGAAACGAGTGGCATCGTGTCTTAAAGGGTTCTGGAAAATTACTATTAAAGATATATCTCGATGGCGAAAAGTAAATCACAGAGTACTTCAGTTTTTCTTAAAAAAGAACATAAAAAAAGAGCTGGCGTTCATAGTAAGTGCAAAAGCTCAAACATTAAAACCAGTGTTAACTACCGCAAAAAATACCGTGGACAAGGAAGATAAAATTTCTTCAGAATCACTAGCTTTTGTGCAAGAATTGATAGATGAAAATCTACGAGACTGGTTTAAGAAAGAGAAATGGGTTAACATTTCAACCTCAGGAAAGATAACAGGTCCATGCGGTACTTCTAAGAATAAAAAGAACCCGGACCGTTGCTTACCTAAAGCAAAAGCTCAATCACTGAGTAAGAGCGAAAGAGCTGCTACTGCTAGGAAAAAGAAAACAGCAGGAGCTAAAGGCCAGCAAGTAGTACCTAATACTAAGAAAGCAAAAGTAAAAAAAGAAAACGTAGCTCCTAACCACGACGGTAAATCAGCTCCATACGGTTCAGGGTATAAAGTAACAAAAGAGGAACTTATTAGAATAGTTAATGAAGTTCTTTCGGAAAAAAAGTATAAGAAAAAAGATGATCGCTGTATTAGAAGAGCGAAACAGGAATACGATACATGGCCCTCAGCTCTTGCCTCAGGAGCAGTTGTAAGGTGTAGAAGAGGTGAAATTTGGAAAAAATAAAAAATGAAATTAGCAAAAATTCTATTAGAAAAAACTAATCCGACTAAAGCAAAAGAAACTTTCGAGGAATTTGCCACTACCCGTGCAGCTGGTGCTGCTAAGATAGCATCTAATGCCGAAGAGAAGGGCGGACTAGCTCTTTTAACTTGGCATCACTTTAAGGTCAAGGCTCCGTACTACAAAAAGGCAACCGCCGGTAAGTTCGACGAAGAGTCTGCTAAAAAAGAATTTGAAAGTACCTTAAAAAGTATATCATTAGGTATGACCGCTATTGAATTTCAAAGAGAGGTAGGCCGGCTAGAGGTGTTAGGGGAGCTGCTGATTAGAGAGAAAAAATAAGAAGTATTATGAAACTAATACACCTTCTCTTAGAAGAGGAAAAAGCAATCCAATTTAAAGAACCTAATTTTGCTTTTGAATGGGAAGAAGCTAAAAGATATCCTGAATTTAAAGCAATGGGTAAAGAAGGTTGGATTAAAATTGCTCAAAGAGGATTTATAGTTAAATATTCTGAGATCAAGGATGTTTTAGGTAATGTTGATTTAGATTTTAAAACATTAGAAAAACCAAAAAAAGATAGGTTTATGTCTGCAATTGAAACAGGAGAAATAGAATTACCGATTGCGGTTAAATTTAGTGATCAAGATTATGACCTAGTAGCAGGCAACACCCGTTTATCTGGTTTACTCAATCTTGAGAATCGCCAAAAAGCTATTGACGAATACGGAGTTGACATAGGAATTGACCCATCTTTATGGATTGTAAATTTATAATTAATTATGAAACTCTCCCAACTTATCAGCGAAGCAGAGGTTAAATGCCCTCCCGCAACACAAGACATCGATCTCAATCTTGAGAATCGCCAAAAAGCTATTGACGAATACGGATACGGCCCTGCTGACCCCTCCCAAAAGAACGAAAAGTTCTGGAAGAAGAAGATGGATATGTGGCAGGTCGATACTGCTGAAGAGCTAAAAAAAATGGTATGCGGTACTTGTGCCGCTTTTGATATTACGACTAAGACTCTAGACTGTATTGCAAAGGGTATCGGATCGGACATGGGTTCGGAAGATCCTTACGATGTAATTAATGCCGGTGAGTTGGGTTACTGTAGATTTCTAAAGTTTAAATGCGCAGCTTCTAGAACTTGCGATGCTTGGGTAACAGGCGGTCCTATTAAAGATAAAGAATAATGAAAACTTGCCTTGAAACCTTCAATAATCATTTCGGAACTAACTACAAATTTACCGAAGTCAATGAGCATTTAGCATATGCTGATCTTTTAGATTTAGGAGAACTTGATTTAATTATAGATCAAGCTAAGCTTTATGCCTACCATACTAAAAAGCTAGAAGGAACCATATTTGAAGTAGTTTACAGGTTTACAGGAGGGCACTTCTCAACCGCTATAGTAGGGAGATCATTAGATGGAGAATTTAAACCTTTTACTTTGCAGTCATTTCCCGAAGACCTTACCATTATACCAGATAACGTTTTAGATAAATTGAACTCTGATATAAGCCATGGTATTTGAGTACAGTGATTTTAAAGTTTTAAAAGATATAAAAATTGAAGCTCCTCTTACAAACGAAGAGCTTTTACTTTTAGTTGATATTGAAAATGTAGATCGAGTAGGGTTTGACCTTACAACTTTAGAGCAAGCCTATTATAAGGCTAATGGTATTGATTTAAATACTAAACTCTTATTTTCAAAAGATAGCTATAAAAGCTCCTGGGATACCGTTTTTAGTAAATGGATTCTCAACAGTAAAATATCCGATAATCTATATGTCGATCATTCAGGACTGTATGGAATATATCCATTCGAAGGAAGAGCTAGGGAGCAGATAAAGAAGTTTATTCCGCAAAGGAACGAACTGGCCAAGCTTTTAAATTTAAAGGGGAAAGTAGGGTACGATGTTTGTATTGATTATATCAAAGGAGAAAAAGTAATTGAGGTTTTACATTTAGAACATGACTACGGTATCGAGGAATACGATCTTTTTATGACAAATAAAGAAAGGTTAGAAAATAACCTTCCTGAATATGAATGGGAAGAGGTTATCGAGAAGCTAAAAAGTACTATTTACTTAAAGAGTAGTGACTCAATTGAATTAAGCAATTATAAAGCTAGCTTATTTGGATTTCATAAAGCCTTTAGATACTATAACAGAATATGACTATAAGCGAGCTTTCCTTACTAATAGATGAGATAATCTCGGAAACCATTAAGAAGGTAGATGGCAAGTATGTTGTATACCCAAAAAAGGGAGGTGATAGACTAGGAACTCATCCTTCTAAAGAAAAAGCTTTAGCTCAGTTAAGAGCTATTGAAGCTAATAGAGATGAATCCATAAGTGAAATTAAGGATGACGAAGTTAGATATTGGGCAATGCATGCTGATTTATTCGATCTTTTAAAAAAAATACCTCACCGCTATTCCGAGCTATCGGCTAAGCTAGATGGAGAGAGAAAAAAAGCTTTAGATTATTTTTACGGCACTTATTTTCAAGGCAGAAATACTGTTGCTGAAAATGACCATAAACCTATGAACCCAGGCATCCTTAAAAAGAGATTAGGGAAGCTTTCTTGCAGTAAGGTAAGAGCGGAAAAAAGCAAGTTAAAAGACAAAGGAACTACATATGCTAAGGCACTTCAGAGGTACCTTAACTATCACTGCCAGTGATCTATTTATTATAAACATTATAAAAAATGGCAAAAGTAGCTAACTCAGGAGGACTCTTTTTAACAGGAAGTACAGCGATAACCGGTAGCTTCACCGGACTTACGGTTATGAGTACAACTAATATAGGTAATATTACTTTCGGAGAAGGCGGACCTCAAGGACCTATACAAGGTATTCCTGCAGGGACTACATTAGACGTTCTTATTCGTGATATTAGAATAACAGGATCCGTATTATTGTATACCTAATATGAATAATCTAGAAAACACTCAATTAGGAGATAATCCTAAGTACTATATCGAGGTAACGGCTCAAGACCGTAATAGAGCAGCTCAGGTTTTTAACCAAGAAGCACAACTCCAGCTTTATATTGATAAGGAAGCAAGCCATAGGTATGTAAGCGATGATCTGAATATGATGATTACCTTCTTGCAAAGACTTGCCGACGGTCATGTAGAACTAAGTGATTCTAACGTAGGTGAGTATATGGATGATATGGAAGCCGATTTTGAGTTAGAAGAAAAAAAAGGTACAGATATGGATGACGATGGTGATATCGATTCCGACGATTATCTCCTAACAAAAGACCAAGCAATAAAAAAAGCGATGAAAGGAAAAAAGATTAAAAAATCACAACTCAAAGAGCTTGTTAAAAGAGCAATCTCCGAACAACCCATGGGAGCGGCAGGGCAAGTCAAAGGAGCTGTTCAGCTTCCTAAAGCTTCCAACCCGGCTGATATCAAAAGGTTAACCAATATGGGGGTTGATGTAAAATTAGCAGAGCTTGAGTTAAAGCACTTCGACTATACCGATGAAGAGGGAAAGATGGCTAAGAGTGATCTGCTAAAGATATCTAAGTATGCCATAAAGCTTTTCAATATGCTTGATAACCAAACTCAACTAGAGGGATGGGTGCAAGCAAAACTTACGAAAGCATCGGACTACCTATCTTCAGTATTCCATTACCTAGAAGGAGAAGAATTTTTAGGAGAAGTAAGCCCAGAATACAAACCTAACACACTAGCTCCAGAAGTAGGAGATCTAGTAGGAAATTCAGTTCAAGGATTTGATCATAAAGTACTTGCTATTCAAGGAGACCATTACATAGTACAGAATACTGTTACCGGAAAGAAGATGAAAACCTTCCGTGATAATATGCACAAACCCACAACTATGAAAGAAGGTCTTGGTAATGAAATCATCAATCTGGAAGCATTTCTTATTCAACTGAACCAGACTCTTACTTACGAGAAGCGTGAGGGAGAAGGTAAAGACCTAAAGCAGATTGCTTTTTTAGAGAATTGGATTGAAGATACTAGAGCAAAGTTGAAAGAAAAGGTAGCACAACACAAGCAGGGTATGAACGAAGCTCCTTCAGGACAGTATTATATCAAAGTAAATCCTAGAGACTACAAAAAAGCTGTAATGCTTGTTAATACAAGCTACCCTAAAGCAAATATCGAGTTCAACGATCCCGACACCTTCTATACTCCCGATATTCAGACAGCCGAAGACCTTCTTATGGATTTCGGAGTAAACGATATAGAGCTAGTTCAAGATAATCTTAACGATTTTGGAGACTCACAAGAAATGTTCGACGATATTGAAAATTATCAAGATAACCCTGGTATATATGAGAATAAGTCAACTTGCTGTATGAGATGTGGACGTAAGCATGTAAAGGGTACTTCATGCCCAAAGCCTTACTTAAGTGAAAGCAATCCTAGGCACTGTAAAAACAGAAAATAATGAAAAGATCGAAACTACTTGAACTTATTGAACTTACTATAAGGGAAAAAATCGAAAGCCCTCAAGTAGATAAGATTTATAATGCCTTGGTAGGTATCAACCCTAACTATCCTCAACTTGCTAAAGCTCTAGCTAAATTCCTCTCACCCGGTACCCCTGAATCACCGGGCTTTACAAAGGATCAAGCAAGCGACTTTATGAGAATCTTACAAAACGAATTAACCTCACAAGATGAAAATAAAACTAAGTAAACTAAAGAGCTTAGTAACTCAGACTTTAGGTGAGTTTGGAGCTGAAGAGATCCCAGGTACTGAAATGGACGGTGCTATGCTACCTGAAGCTGAAGAAGAGCTAACAGCTAAGTTCCCAGAATTAGAAAGAACTCTTGAGAAGCTCATGACAAATGACTTTAAGACCTTTATAAAAACTATAGATTACGTAGCCCCTAAGCCTACTATGTTTAGGGTTATTTTAAATAACGATCAAACATTTTTTCTAAAGTGGATGGGGGATTACTTTCAAGCTCAAATAGAAGGAGTAAGGTATGAGCTCAATAACCGAGCTCAACTAGATCAAGCCCTTGATACTCTAGGCGATCTGTTTAAACATGGACCAGTACCTGCTGATCAATCTCAGCAAATAACCCCTCCAGGGGAAGGACCTACAGGAGGAGTAACAGCCGGAGGAGTGGGCGTTCCTACTCAGATACCAACAGGAAATGAAGAAGAAACACCTGCTGAAGACGAAGAAGAAGATGCAATAGCAGCTATTCCTACCACCTAGTAGTTGGTAGTTTAAAAAATATACGTTATATTATATCATTATAAAAAACCCGTATGCAGACAAAAGTCATTTCGTCTGAAGTTCTAGGAAGAATAGTAACCGTAGACCAGTTACTAGTTATCTACAATATCTCTCTTGAGGATTGGGAAATAGAACGTCAGATAGTCAACACCTGGGAGGTAGGAGCTAAAGGTCCGGATGATAAAATAGTAACTACTCCATTATTTCAGGTCAAAGTCTGGCTTAGGAGTAGGAAGGAGATTAAAGATCTACAAGCCGTTCGTGAGGAGTTTATTGAAGATCTAAAGCTACTCTCACCTTCATCGAAAAAAATAAACTACTCCACTGACTTAGTAGAATCACCTAAACTGCTAGAAGTTAATATTTTCGATCTTCACTTAGGTAAGATTGCATGGGAGCAAGAAGTGGGAGCTAACTACGATCTCAAGATAGCCACTCAAAGGTTTAGTGATTGCATAGATCATTTTATTCAAGCATCAAAAGGCTATCAAATAGAACGAGTAGTAATCCCTATAGGAAACGATTTCTTTAATTCTGATAGATCTCATCCCTATAACTCAACCACCGCCGGTACCCCGCAAGAAGAAGATACTAGATGGCAGAAGACCTTTAGAACCGGAAGACAGCTTATTATCGAAAACGTTCAAAAGCTAACCCAAATAGCTCCAGTAGATATAGTTATAATACCAGGGAATCACGACTTCGAAAAAACATTCTTTCTAGGAGACTCTTTAGAAGGTTGGTTCTTTAATAACGAAAACGTTACCGTTAACAATTCCCCTAATCCTAGAAAATACTACAAGTACGGTAAAGTACTTCTAGGATATACTCATGGAGATAAGGAGAAAATGAATGACCTTCCGCTTATTATGGCACAAGAAGTGCCGTCGGAATGGGCTACTACTCTTTATAGAGAATTTCACTTAGGGCATTTCCATCATAAGAGAGAGATAAAATATAAGTCTACCGAAGAATACCAAGGAGTCATAGTTAGAATTATGAGCTCGTTATCTGGTACAGATGCATGGCATCATAGCAAAGGATATATAAGTGCTAAAAAATCAGCTGAAGCACTAATCTGGGATCCTGAAAAGGGCCTTGAATCGCAACTTTACTATAACACCATATAACTATTTATTATTAAAAATGAACTTATTAGATTTAATGGCTGAATTTCTTATCGTAGAAGATGCTAGAAAAATTATTCAGAAATATAACCTGGGTAAAGGTTCTAGAGTAAAATTTAAAAATGACGATAGGGTTTACTATATTGATAACGTAGCCGGAGATGGAATTACAGTATTTGTAATTCACGAACCTACTCAACAGAAATTTAGAAAGCAAATCTTTAAGCTTACCCAAGTAGATGGAAAAAACGTAGAACATGAATAAACTTGACCTAGCGACGACAGTAAAGATCGCAATACCGGGACTTATTGTCTTTGTTTTAATTATGTTTATGAGCGGATCATTCAATCCCTATAAAAAAGCATATAAAAAAGAGTTAGAGAATCAAAGACTAGAGAGTGAAGCAAGAGAAGATTCTTTAAAAAACTACGTTTTTTCGCTAGAAAACGAAGCTATAAAGTTACAAAACAAAGCAGACTCGACTCTGAAGGCATTAGAACTAGAAGAACTAACCCGTAAAAAAGAAAAAGATGAATTCAATAAAAAAATGGCTCAGCTTAACAAGCTTTCTACTACTGAGCTTGCCAGCTACTTCGCAAAGCGTTACAATAATTAACGGAGATACATTAGTTTGCCTACCTGACAATATAGTCAGGAGAGTTATTGCTGATATTGAATTAGGTGACCTATGTAAAATAGAGCTAGCAAGTTGGATTAGAGAAGCTAAAGGCCTTCGAGATGTAATCGAGATTCAAAAAGAGCAAATAGTAAAAAAAGACGGCTCTATAAAAGGGCTTTACGAAATAGTAAAAGAAAATAAAACTCAGCTGGAAATAAAAGATAAAGAAATAGCATTACTTAAGACTGAAAAATCTACCAAATACTGGAAGGGACTGTTTACCGGGCTTGGGACAGGAGCGGGGATAGTCTTGGCACTGGTTATACTATGAGTGAGGAGTTTAGCATAAAAGAAGCGATTAAGGCTGAGTACCTAAAGTGTGCTCAAGATCCCGCTTACTTTATGAAAAAATACTGTTATATACAGCACCCTACTAGGGGCCGTATTCTTTTTGCTTTATATCCATTTCAAGAAAAGGTACTTAATTTATTCAAAGACAACCAATATACCACAGTACTAAAGTCCCGGCAATTAGGAATTTCTACCCTAGCATCAGGATATTCGCTATGGTTGATGATATTTCATAAAGATAAAAACATTCTAGCACTAGCTACTACCCAGAGTACGGCTAGGAATTTGGTTACTAAGACACAGTTTATGTATGAAAACCTACCTTCTTGGTTGAAGGTAAAGAGTCAGGAATACAATAAACTATCACTCCGTCTTACTAATGGATCTAAAATTCAAGCTAAATCATCAAACTCAGATGCTGCACGATCAGAAGCAGTATCGCTTTTGCTTATTGACGAAGCGGCATTTATTGATAACATCGAAGAGACGTTTGTAGCTGCTCAACAAACTCTAGCTACCGGAGGTCAGTGTATGGCTCTCTCAACTCCCAACGGAGTAGGTAACTGGTTTCATAAAAACTGGATCAAAGCAGTAGCAAGCGAAAATTCATTCTTACCTATCCGTATTCCCTGGACCGCTCATCCAGAAAGAAACCAAGACTGGAGAGATGAGCAGGATTCAATCTTAGGACCAAGACTAGCAGCGCAGGAATGCGACTGCGATTTCTTAACTTCCGGAAATACCGTTATCGAACCCGAACTTATCCAGTACTACGAGGAAACCTATATGCAGGACCCTATGGAAAAAAGGGGAGTTGATAGCAACTTATGGGTATGGGAGATCCCTGACTATAGCAGATCCTATATGGTTGTTGCTGACGTAGCTAGGGGTGACGGAGCTGACTACTCAGCATGTCATGTACTTGACGTCGAGACAGTAACTCAAGTAGCTGAATATAAAGGTAAGCTCTCGCCTAAAGAATTCGGAAACGTATTAGTAGGTTTATCTTCAGAATACAATGATGCTTTACTAGTAGTAGAAAACGCCTCGATGGGGTGGTCTACTATTGAGCAGATTCTTGAAAGAGAGTACCGCAACCTGTACTACTCCCCTAAGTCTGAGAATATGACTGTAGAGTCTTATATGAGCAAGTTCGAAAATAACCAATTAGTACCGGGCTTTATTATGTCTATGAAGACTCGCCCTTTAGTAGTAGCTAAGATGACCGAGTATATCAGGGAAAGATTAGTAATAATAAAATCTAAAAGATTACTTGAAGAACTAAGGGTCTTTATATGGAAAAACGGTAGAGCTGAAGCTCAATCGGGATACAACGACGACCTAATAATGAGCTTTTGTATAGCACTCTATATTAGAGATACGGCACTCAGACTAAGGCAGCAGGGTATGGACTTGGTAAGAGCTCAACTATCATCCCTAAGCTCGATTAATAATAGACAGCCTACAGTTTACTCTAGTGCAAACCTGCAATCTAAAAATCCATACCTAATTGAAGGTCCTAACGGAACGGAAGATATTTCTTGGGTACTTTAATGACTATTTATATAAAATCATACCTTAATGGCAAATACTGATTTATTCTCAAGACTCCAACGCCTTTTTTCTACTGACGTAGTTATTAGGAACGTTGGCGGCAATAACCTAAAGGTAATTGACAGCAACCAGATTCAGTCTTCGGGAAAATATAAGACTAACTCTCTAGTAGATAGGTTTTCAAGATTATATGTTTATAATAACAAATTCATCTTTAACCCCAATCTCAACTACCAGACACTCCGTCAACAACTCTACTCCGATTACGAAGCCATGGACACTGATGCTATTATTGCATCTTCTCTAGATATCTTATGTGATGAAGCTACTCTAAAGAATGAGTATCACGAAATTCTAACTATCAAATCACCCGACGAGAATATAAAGAGCGTTTTAAATAACCTTTTTTATGACGTTTTAAATATAGAATTTAATCTATGGATGTGGGTTAGGCAGATGTGTAAGTACGGAGATCATTTTCTAAAGCTTGAGATTGCTGAGGGATTCGGTGTTTACAACGTGATTCCATATACTGTATACAATATGGCAAGAGAAGAGGGGTATGATAACGCTAACCCTTCATCAGTTAGGTTTATACTAGATCCAGACGGCCTATTAGCATCCTTAGATCCTAATTACATGCCTAGAACTGATCGCTCTAAGCTTTATTTTCAAAACTACGAGATTGCACACTTTAGGCTACTCTCCGACTCCACCTTCCTTCCTTACGGACGCTCCTATTTAGAGCCTGCAAGAAAGATCTTTAAGCAGCTAAACCTTATGGAAGACGCAATGCTTATCCACCGTATTGTAAGATCTCCTGAAAAGAGGATTTTTTATGTTAACGTAGGTACTATTCCCCCTAACGAAGTCGAGCAGTTTATGCAGAAAACGGTGACTAATATGAAAAAGACACCGTACGTTGACCCACAAACAGGCCAGTACAACCTGAAGTTCAACCTTCAGAACATGATGGAAGACTTCTTCATACCAGTAAGAGGAAACGATACAGCTACAAAAATCGATACCACCCCCGGACTAACTTACGACGGTATTCAAGATATAAATTACTTAAGAGATAAGCTTTTTGCTGCTTTAAAGGTACCTAAAGCGTTCTTTGGGTATGAAAAAGATTTGACCGGCAAGGCTACTCTAGCTGCTGAAGATATAAGATTTGCTAGGACTATAGAAAGAGTGCAGCGTATTATGGAATCAGAGCTTACTAAAATAGCTTTAGTGCACCTATACGCACAGGGGTATGAAGGTGAAGATCTAGTAAATTTCGATCTTAAACTTTCAACTTCCTCAATAATCTATGAGCAGGAGAAAGTCATGCTTATGAAAGAGAGGGTAGAGCTAGCATCAGCAATGATGGAAACTAAGCTTGTACCCTCTAATTGGATTTACGAAAATATCTTTAACTTCTCAGAAGATCAGTATAACGGCTTTAGAGATCAGATACAGGAGGATGCTAAACGAACCTTTAGACTAGTTCAAATTGAAAACGAAGGTAACGATCCAGCTACAACAGGAAAGTCCTTTGGTACTCCTCATGATCTAGCTTCTCTATATAATGCTCGGAATACAGGAGAGGATGTTCCTCAGGGGTACGATAAGGATAAGAGAGAGCCCGGACGCCCTCAAGAAAAGGCTACTATTTATAACACTCAAGAGGATCCCTTGGGTAGAGATAGACTAGGAGTAGACGATATGAAAGGTAAATATCCAGGGGAAGAAGATAGGTTAACTGAGAATAATAGAACCAAAGCTATATACTATAGGTATAAAGATTTGTTTGATTCAAAGAAAGTAGTCCTGTTCGAAGATGAAAATAAATCTGGTAATCTTTTAGATGAGAAGAACATTAAAGATTTAGAAGATTAACCAATATTTATTAGTATAACCTTCTGTAATGAAAATAAAGCATTCAAAGTTCAAAAACACAGGACTAATTTTTGAATTGCTAACTAAACAGTTAGCTGCAGACATTCTGTCTAATAAAAATTCAGCTACTATTTCTATTATAAAGAAACATTATAGCAATTTTTCTCCTGTAGCTAAAGAGTATAAACTTTACGAATATATTACATCTAATAAATCTATTTCAAGTAATAGAGCTAATTCCATTATTTCTACCATATTAGAAATATCAAGGAAGTTTAACAGAGAGGCATTAAGCAAGCAAAAGTACCAACTTATTGCCGATATTAAAGAGCATTATAATCTTGACGAGTTCTTTTCAATTAAGGTTCAGAACTACAAACCCCTAGCTGCATTATACTGCTTGACTGAAGCTCATAATTCAGAAGATGTTATTAACCCCGATCTACTCATTGAGAATAAAACTACTCTTCTAGAGCATTTAACCTCACAATCGGTTAATAAGGAAGATACAAGAGAAGATTTAATCGAGGAATACAGTAAATACGAAAAAGATTTAAGGTTATTAGCCTATAAAATTCTTCTAGAAAAGTTTAATAACGAATACGAAAACCTACTGCCTGAACAAAAGAACGTACTAAAAGAGTTTATCTCCTCAGTATCTTCAACTAATAAGCTTAGAAATTTTGTAAACGAAGAATATAGTAAGATAAGAGATCAGCTTAGCACTATTAATTTAGAGGTAACCGACGAGGTTGTTAAGATAAAACTTAACGAACTTATCAACGGGATTATTCCAATGAGTGCAAGTGAAAAAGTAACTGACAACCATCTGGTAAGTCTTATGCAGTATTATGAACTTTTAAACGAAGTAAGGAATGCCAACGGATAGGACTCAAATCATAAGAGAGCTTATTAAGAAGAAGCTCAAAGAGATGAGCGTAACTGCAGCTATTGGTACTGGTGCAGGTCCTGTTAAAGTTCCTTTTGCTTTTTCTAGAAAAGGACAAGGTGATAACCAAGCTACTAAGTACTCTAAGAAAATGGGACTAAAGCCCGTAACTAGAAAAAAACATACTAAGACTTACGATGTACTAGAAGAAGGTCAAGCCGTTCTACCGGTTGTAGAGCTTGAAAAAAAGATTACTGGAATAATGAAGAATTATTTCGGGAAAAATCTAGGATCTTCTGAAGATAGAGAGAAGGTGAGAGAGCTTATAAGAAAGGCAATGATAGCAGCCTATACTCAAGTAGATTTTGTAGTTAAGGAGATTGAATCACAAGAAGAAGAAGACTATCTAAATACTTACGGTGATTTTGACTACGGTCAAGATATACGCAATAGAGACGACGAAGAGCTTGGTATTTACGAAAGTAAGACTATAAACGAAATATCTTATCGAGCCTTTAAAAAAACTACCGAAGCTTCACCCTCGCAAAAGATCAATAACTCAATGCGGGAGATTAAGTTTCTGATGAGAGAAATCGAATCAACTATACACAACGCTCTCAAGCTTAAAGAAGAGATGGGAGTTAAGTCTGGTAATTACTGGAAGAGGACAGGTCAATATTTATCATTAGTATCTGAAAAACTTAACAGAATTTCAAACAATCTAAAAGAGCTCTCACAATGACATTACAAGAGAAATATAATGCACTCACTGAAGGTGCATTTCCCAAGCATCAATTCCTAAGAGATGCAAGACTAGCTTTCCCACAAATCATCTCACAGTTTAATAGCTGCGATGATGCTGCTAAGATACTTAAGAATAGAGGAGTAATTGCTGAGGTAGAAAAAAAGGTAGAACCAGTAAAGCACGATCCTGCCGATAGCATCTCTCCTAGCACTCTCAATCAGGGTATTAAAGCTGAATTAGAGATGAAGGGGTTAGATACTCAAAATAAACCATCTGAAGAGGAGTATACGGCTGCTAAAAAGAAAGCTGTAAAAAACATTACCAAGGATAGTCTGCATTATAAAAATGCAAAAACTATGGCATCTTCTAAGTCCGATCAAATGGAAAAGGTAAAGCTTAATGAAAGTGCTATAAAAATTATAAAGCATTATCTTAACGAAAATAAACTTGCCGAGGAGATGGTAGTTGGAAAGCAACTCCAAGATATTCTAGACTCTGATTCAAATAAGGTAGCTCATGGAGCTGCTATTGCTCTCGATGCTCTTAAGAAATTCTACGCTGCTTCTGAAAACTTGACTAGAAAGCTAGAAAAAGCTTACAAAACCGCTGGATCGTTCATGGCTCCGGCTTTAGGAGCTGCAGTAGTTAAGCAGATCTCTGATATAACCAGTAAGCCTATGAGAGCAGAAATGCCTAAAGCTAAGATGGTTAACATTGCTAAAATAGAAGATTTCGAAACTCTTTCAAAGGAGACTGGAATATCAGTAGCTGCGCTCAGGGATATGCAGAAAGAACTTAAGAGAGGTACGATAGCATTGCCTTCAATGAGTGAAAAGAGAAACACATCATTAGCCTCTCTTATGGAAACACACTCTAACACTACAGATTTCCAATCACAACCTACTGAAAGACCGGATGGAACGTACGATATTAGTAACATAATGAAGGAGGGAGAAGATATGTACGTCAATGGAAAGCAAGTTGATCCAATGACTATAGAGACCGAAACCGATGACTTTGATACGGGAATGGGCCCTGTTGAGTATGCAGTTAGTGCAAGATATATGGATGGATCTATTTTAGGTGATACCGAAATTGGAATGCTCAATAACGAATATTTCGAAGATAAATACGTAAATCATGAAGACTACTACGATGCAGATCGTTACGTTGACGATAACAGAGAATAGATCATGGGATTATTAGTAGAATACGCACCCTTCCGTCCTACAATCACCGAGTCTAGAAGTAGACCTGGTGTCTTTGAGGTTACTGGTGTAATGCAGAGAGCTAACTCAAAAAACCAAAACGGTAGAATATACTCTAAAGATGTGCTATACCGAGAGGTGCAGAACTACATTAATCAGTATGTTAAGATAGGCAATGCGTATGGAGAACTAGATCACCCAGACTCTCCTGTAGTCTCACTAAAAAACGCCTCTCACGTTATTAAAGAGCTTTGGTGGGATGGAGATAACCTTATGGGTAAGGTAGAGCTCCTAAACACACCATCAGGTAATATTGTAAAAGAGATTATCATAGGAGGTCATACTATAGGAATATCTTCAAGAGGAACCGGAAGCGTAAGGCAGGTAGGAGAGAACACTTTAATGGTTCAGGATGACTTTGAGTTAGTCTGTTGGGATTTTGTAAGTAATCCCTCTACTCACGGTGCATTTATGAACCCTATGTCCTTAAACGAAGCTACCGAAAGAGCACTTGATAAGTACGCAAAGGTACATCAACTTGTATCAGACATATTGAATACGCCTTTAAAAGGGTAACTTTTTTATAGATAACTCTTAGGTTTCGATAACCTAAGTATATTTATTTAAAAATATATCGTCCTTACGATATCATTCATATACATTTTTCATTGTACTTTCAATTAGAATAAGTACACAAAATCAATCAAAATTATGTCAAACAGTATGCTTTTTAAGCAAGCAATTGCTGAAGCTAAGGCCGTCCGAGAGGCTGCCATCGCCAATGCAAAAGCTGCACTAGAAGAAACTCTCACTCCCCATCTAAAGGAGTTGCTTGCCGCTAAATTACAAGAAATGGACGGCGCTGAAGAAGAAGAAGAGGAGAGTAAGTACGAAGGTATGGATAAAATGCCTGAGTACCAAGTAGCCGAAGCCGATGAAAAGGAAGAAGGCGAAGAAGAAAAAGAAGAAGAAGAGGAAGAAATGCTCGACCTTGAGAACATGGAAGTAGAGGACCTAACAGACCTTATCCGTAAAATAATTGCTCAGGAAATGGGTGAGGATGACGGAGAAATGGAAGACGAAGCGGAAGCTGAGATGGGAGATGCTGCTGAAATGGAGGATGAGGAAGAGGCAATCAACCTTGATGAACTTATAGCTGAACTATCCAACATGGGTAACGAAGGTAAGCATGATAAAATGCCCAATGAAATCTACCTCAATCCAAATGAGTATGAGAACGCTGAAGAATTGATCAAGAAAGCTATTGCAATGGGTGGAAGTGCTGCTAAGAAAATTGTTGACGGAATTAGAAAAGCAATCGAATCCCCTCCTATCCCTGCTGGAACTACCGGAAAAAATGAAGCAATTAATGAGTTTGAAGGAATTGACTTTGAAACCGCAGCTTCTTTACCACTAGCTACTAAGTATCTTTTGATGGCTATCCCAACTTTTGTTAGCTTGCTTGGTCTAGGCTACGGAGCTGTTAAGGATGCGCTTGAAAAGGGAGGCAGTGCAGCTGAAGAACTTCTAAAAAAAGCTAAAGAAGCAGCAGAAGAAAAAGCTGGTGAAGAAGAAACTAAATACATGAACGAAGCTAAGAAGACTATTATGATTCTTAGAAGAGATCTACAAGAAGTAAATCTTTTGAACTCTAAACTTCTTTATGTTAATAAAATCTTCAAAGCCAAGAATCTTTCTGAAGGTCAAAAAGTTAACGTCATTGCTGCTTTTGATAAAGCTGAAACAGTGAAAGAAACAAAATTAGTTTACGATACAATTTCCGAGCAATTTACCAAAGCTGCTAAGAAATCAGTAAACGAAGTAAAAGGATTTGCGTCCAAGTCGCTAGGTGCTCCTGCTCCTAGTAGAGAGATAATCTCAGAGGACGCTACAGTCAAGAGGTTGCAAAAATTAGCAGGAATAATTAAATAAAACTCTTAAAAGAAACCATGAATATTAATTCACTTTTGGAGGGTGCTAATCCTTACAAGTCACTGCATGATGATGCAGCAAGACTTACCGGGAAATGGGCAGCCTCAGGACTTCTAGAAGGCATTTCTAACGAAGTAGAAAAAAACAATATGGCCATGATCCTCGAAAATCAGGCCAAGCAGATCGTAGCTGAGCAATCATCTACTGGTACTGCAGCTCTAGGCTCTGGTCAGTTCTCTGCCGAGCAGTGGGCTGGAGTTGCTTTACCTCTTGTAAGAAAGGTATTTGCTGAACTATCAACTAAGGAATTCGTAAGCGTTCAGCCTATGAATCTTCCTTCAGGACTTGTGTTCTATCTTGATTTCAAGTACGGAACCACTAAGACTCCTTTTAACTCAGGAGAATCTATGTACGGTGTTACCGATCAGAAAGACGTAGACGCTGCGGGCGGTCTTTACGGCATTGGAAGATTTGGTTACACAATCAACAACACCTCTTCTCTAGCTACTTCAGCTGCAACTCAGTCAGTTTCTCTAGCTCAGCTAGGTTACGAGTCTGGTTCAACTACTACTAGTTATAAATTGGTAGCCTTCACTACTAGTTCTTTCCCATCTCTTGATCTTGAAGCTGTCAGAGCTTTCGGGCTTACTTCAGGTTCAGTTGACCTTGGAACTGACCCCGAGTATACCTTCCTATCAGGCTCTCAGCTTGTATTCGTTGTCCCTGCAACTTCTCTTACTCACACCACTTCCGGTACTGTTGCTGGCGCAATTGTAACCTACCAGAAGCAACCTGCGGATAACACCAGAGGAGATTTCGAAGATAATCCTTCAGGTTCTATTAGAATCCCTGAAATCAACGTTGAGCTTAAGTCTCTGCCTATTGTTGCTAAGACTAGAAAGTTGAAAGCACAATGGACTCCAGAATTTGCTCAGGATCTTAACGCTTACCACAGCATCGACGCTGAGGCTGAGTTGACTTCAATTATGTCTGAGTACATCTCAGCTGAAATTGATCTTGAGATCCTTGAGATGTTAATTCAAGACGCTGCTACTACCGAAAGATGGTCAGCTAAGAACAACACCATTTGGGATGCTACTGCAAACCAATGGGTTGCTCAAACCGACGGTTACTACAACACACAAGGTCAGTGGTTCCAAACTCTTGGTACCAAAGTTCAGAAGGTATCTAACAAGATCCATCAGAAGACCTTGAGAGGTGGTGCTAACTTCCTAGTAGTTTCTCCAACGGTTGCAACCATCCTAGAGTCAATTCCTGGATACGCTGCAGACACCGACGGTAGCAAAATGGACTTCGCAATGGGAGTACAGAAAGTAGGACAGCTTAACTCTAGATTTAGAGTTTACAAAAACCCATACATGACCGAGAATATCGTTCTTATGGGCTTTAGAGGCTCACAGTTCCTTGAGACTGGTGCTGTATACGCTCCTTACATTCCTCTCCTTATGACTCCTTTGATCTACGATCCTAACACCTTTACCCCAAGAAAAGGTCTTATGACTAGATACGCTAAGGAAATGATCCGTCCCGAATTCTTCGGTAAGATCTTTATCTCTAACCTATCTTTCGTATAAGCGTAAGTTAAGTATAGTAATTAGAGGGGGCTTCGGCCCCCTTTTTTTATTAGTATAGTGCACTATTTATCAATATAACAAATAACGTTACGCTTATGAGTTCCAATCACCATGAAGACGAAGTTTTCAAGGCTAAGAGAAGACCTAAAAATCCAATCAAGTTCAATATCTCGCTCAATGAAGAACAAAAGCTTGCTAAAGAAATTATATTATCTAATCCCGTCACCGTTCTACGTGGTATGGCTGGAAGCGGTAAGACTTTGGTGGCTGTTCAAACTGCGCTTGACCTCCTCCTTACCGGTGAGGTCGAAAAAATTATCATCACAAGACCAACTGTGGCTAAAGAAGACATTGGCTTCCTCCCCGGCGACATTAGAGAAAAAATGGATCCCTGGCTTGCACCCATCTACCACAACCTCTACCTTCTTTATTCTAAAGAAAGAATTGACAAAGAGGTAGAAGAGGGGCGTATTGAGATTTTGCCGTTCGCTTTTATGAGGGGTAGGACTTTCCTAAACTCCTTTGTAATTGTCGATGAAGCCCAGAACGTAACCCATACTCAAATGGAGATGGTGCTTGGTAGATTGGGTAAGGGAAGTTGGATGAGTATTTGCGGTGATTTGGCTCAAATAGATCTTAGAAATAAAAAAGAGACGGGTTTTTCATTCTTAAGTAGGGTAGAGGAGCACGTGAAAGGAGTAAAGGTAGTTGTCCTAAAACAAAACCACAGACATCCAATCGTAGAACCTATCCTAGAGGTATATCAGACGTTTAGAGACTGATATTTATCTATAGGATGGCTGAGATAAAAAAAGGCAGTATAAGGAGAGACCGGCAGGGTACCTCATTCTTCATTAGTGATACTTTTTTTAACAAAGATATCACAGTAGAGGAAACAGTATTCTTTAAGGGATTATCTGAATTACAGACCGCAAACGCTCTTTACATAGATTCTAGCTCCGGTCAGCTGTATTACGGACCTATTTCAGGAGCTGCAGCCACCACTTTTATGACTGCTTCTTCTGATACCGGAAGCTTTACATTCAACATATCTACTACACCCTTGAGTATAAAGGGAGGCATTAACATACAAACGAGTGCTTCCTCAAATACTATTCTGATTAACCTCAAGAATAAGATTAACGTAGATCAATTGGCTCTCACTCCTGAAGCTAGCGGATTTAGCCCTCTGCTTATCTATACCGCAAGCGATGGGTTAGCAATTAGGGTTGATGAGGACGGTATTTTAGCTTTTGCACCTAAATTTAGTCTACCGACCGAAATTACAACCGGTATTATTTATGTATCCGGTAGCGGGGTGCAGGAGGCTTATTACTTAGGGTTTGATATACCTACCTCTATAGATTTACAGAATGAGAGTTTACCCCTATAAGAACTATTTATAACATATAACTAGAATAGAATCATGGCAAGTTGGAAAAAAATACTGGTCTCCGGATCCCAGATCCACGTAGCGGGAATTACTGCCTCTAATATAGTTGAAGGAACTACAGCTGATTATATTTTAACCTATAAGTATACTACCGGTGAGTTTAGATATTTAGAAGCTACCGAACTTACAGCTTCCTTTGCAACCTCAGCATCGTTTGCTCAAACTGCTCGTACTTCAGACAGCGCTTCAGTCTTAAAGTTATTCTTTGACGATCAGCCAGCGCAGAATACTATAGGCTACATACCTTTTGCTACTACCTTCCCTAACTCCGGCCATAGAGATTTTATTAACGACGGGCAGCTTCTATATGACTCACCAGCTCAGAAGCTATATACACTTATTGTATCAGCCTCTATACTTAGCGGCTCTACAGCAAACCTAAAGTCACTACCAAACGCTACTACTCCTAGCGTTGTCTACTACAACCCTACTCTAGGAACTTTAACATACGGAGCTACAGGATCTATATCATCAGCTACTGCATCAGCAATTAACATAACTGATACTCCTACAGGAGGAGACTTTAGGCTGGTATATGTCGATGGAACTGGACCTGGAAAGGCATTAAGATCGGAGACCGGATCATTCGGGCCTATCTGGAATCCAACGAATAATCTCTTAACGGTTCAGACGTTAACGGTCAACAGTACTACTAACATAGGAGGCAATACTACTATAGACGGTGATTTAACGGTAAATGGAGATATAGTATATCTTAATGTAACTGATCTTTATGTAGAAGATAGGTTTATTGCTGTAGCATCGGGTTCAACTACCGGAGGAGTTGACGGAGGTATAGCTGTAGTTTCAGGATCAGCTAACGTACAAGGCTACTCAGGACCTGTAGGCTACGGATATGCATACGATACTTCAGCCGATAGATGGGCTATGCAAAAGCTTATGCCTTTATCAGGATCTGGACTTAGTATATCTCCTGACTCTTACGCAGTATCTGCAAGACAGGCTGCCGGAGTTCCTCACGCTGCAGCACCGACTTACGGAGGGTCATCGGTAGGATACGGTAACGTTCACGTGGATTCAGGTACCGGAGATATTTACATTTATTCTTAAGTTTTAAATAATGGTTTATGAGCATAGCAAATAAGATTGGTAGCGGAAATAGGGTTATCCAACAGCAAATACAGAACGACGAATACCAACTTAATAAGGAGGATATCGAATACGTTCTTAATAAGATTAGGGAAATGCAGTTTTTAGGAAGCGAACTAGAAGTTCTAACCAGAATAGTAATTAAACTGCAAAATCAATACACTAATCTTAACAAGTAAAGCAACTATTTATAACCGTTGAAGGCCCGTAAGGGAAGTGGGCAGGCACTATCCTGTAACCAACCTCAATGAGAAGTAAATGCC
>Ga0181357_1000014_pt1 | contig 45590 bp, 40 predicted proteins | sample Fa13VDMM110DN_FD_130094 | JGI IMG/M metagenome (GOLD analysis project Ga0181357, IMG submission 130094) | Freshwater viral communities from Lake Michigan, USA - Fa13.VD.MM110.D.N | ecosystem: Environmental > Aquatic > Freshwater > Lake | place: USA: Michigan | collected 2013-09-24 | reverse complement strand
GCGTGCGTCAACGAAGGCTTCTTGTTTATCGGGATTGAGCGCGAAGCAGAGTACGTAGACCTCGCCCGCGCTCGCATCGATCACGCAACAAACAACCGGAAAGCATTGTGAGCCGCCACGCCAACCTCCCCTTCCACCTCTACGTGAACGTCGACAACCGCCACCTCGGCCCCAACATGCCGTCCGGGACCACGCCGGCCATCTGGCACGGCATCTACGCGCGCCCGTACCAGACGCTCTACTGCCACGTCCTGCTCGAGAGCGGCGCGCACTGGAGCGGCCTGCCGCTGCACGCCATCTCGACCACGCAGGACTTCAACCTCGCGCGGGAGAGTCTCATGCCATGGGGCTCGATGGGCGAGGAGACGGAGGCGTGGCACGCGCACTACATCGAGGGGCTGCGGTGCAACGTGCATGCGCCGTTCACGGCAGGCGGCCGGCACACGGGCATCATCGTCGACTGGACGGATGGCTTCTCGCGCTACCCAGCGGAGCACAAGCCGCTGAACCTCGTTCATCTGGACGCGGGGCAGTTCGCCCTGCTTCCCAACAACTACATGACGTTCGAGGACGCGCACTTTGTTGAACCGAAGGCGCGCGAGAACACGAAGCACTACCGTCGAGGTGAGACGGTCTACTGGGAAAAAACATGAGCATCAAGGGTCCAACCGCAAACGCAGTTGTTGCGTCAGGGAAGCGCAAGCGCGCTCGTCAACGCGGACGTGTCCGTTGAGTTCCCACCGATCCAGGACCCAGCAAGTTGAGCGACGCGCCGCGGCCCACGCGCGGGAGTACGAGCGCCTCCAGACTCCGGAGGGCCAGGTGCTCGACGCCCTGCCGGACGGGACTGTCGTGGTGTCCGAGAAGGGCGTCACGTACACGAAGGCGGGCAAGCGAAGCTGGGAGTACGCCGGCGCGTGCCGCGGAGCCTGCGTTTTTGAGTCGTGGTGCCCGCCGCTCGACTCAAAGATCGTGCTGCGTCGCGCCGTGGCGGCGGGGTGACCCCCCTCCGCGTCGCCATCGTCGGCAGCCGCGTGTTCCTCTGCCCGGACATGGTGCTCGACTTTGTGCGAGCTCTCCCACGGGACGGGTCCATCGTGGTGGTGTCCGGCGCGGCGACGGGCCGGAAGTCGAACCGGCACCTCAACGTCGACCGCATCGCCGTGGACGAGGCGCTCTGCCTGGGCATCCCGACCTACGAGATCCCCGTCACCGCCGAGGAGTGGCGGCGCCTGGGCAGCGCCGCCGGCTTCGTGCGGAACGGCAAGGTGGTCGACGACGTGGACGTGGTGGTCGCGTTCTGGGACGCCGCCTCAAGCGGAACAGCCATCACGATCCGCCTGGCGCTCCTCAATGGGCTGCCCGTCTACGTCGTGCTGGCGGATCCGTGGCTCGGCTCGCCCGCGTGGGTGATGGATCGCCTGGAGGCCGCCGGCCGGTCGGCGAAGGACCGGCATGCGCTTTTGAGCGTGTCTGGTGTAGCGCCGCCGCGCAGCACGGAGTAGGTTGTCGGGACTGGAGCGCTACATGCCCGACGACGCCATGCTTACCCCGCAGCCCCCGCCCATCCTTGCCGATGGCGACCTCTGGGCCGAGCTCATCTCCGAGGTCGACAACGCCTACGGCAAAGACCTCCTTGCCGACATGGCGGCTCGCCGCGAGTTCGGCATCAAGAAGCACGGCACCCCCCTCCAGGTGGCCAACGGCCGGGACTTTGCGGCCGACACGTTCCAGGAGGTGCTTGACGGCGCCGTCTACGCGTTCGGTGAGTCCAAGAAGTACGCCGCCATGCCAAGGATGGCCCGCGACTGGAGGGCCGTGGCCATGGACTTGCTCGACACCGCCGAGCGCATCAAGCAACTTCTGGAGACCGACGCGTGACCGAGGCTGAGGCCTTTGCCGCACTCGGGCTTGAGCAGCCCGACCTCTACGCGGCCCAGATGGCGGCAGGCGGGTTCACCCAGACCGGCCGCTCTACGCACACCCTCGTGAAGGCCGCGCTGGCGGCCATCTCCGGTCGCAACGTCGCCATCACGGCGGCGTACCCCACGGTGGCGCGGCGCATGGCGGACGACTGCGTCTCCATGTGCGAGTGCCTTGCCCCCGGTGCTCCCGTGCGCGTCCGTGGCGTGGGCCGCCGCGACCTCTCCGCCAACCGGATCCGTTGGGAGAGCATCGCCCTCTTCGACGACCACTTCTACCCTCACCACTCCACGCTCCCGCTCCCGAGGTAGTCATGCCCGTTTCCCCCATCGAGATCCGCGTCCACGAGGACATCCAGAAGTTCAAGGACCGCAAGCAGGCGGTGGTCGACCTCTGCGACGACATCGTGACCAACGAGAGCATCACGATCTCCATCGCCAACGCCCGCATCGACGACGCGCTCAAGGCGCGCGACATGACGCTCGGCAAGATCGGCGCGGAGTTCATCGACTACATGAGCGAGCACTACGCGCTCGAGGAGCCGGTCGTCGCGCCCGCGGCGGAGACCCCGCCGGCTGAGGCGCCCGCCGAGAAGGTGCGCCGGGCCCGCGCGCCCAGGGCGGCGAAGACGCCGGAGGTTCCGCCGGCCGTGGCTGGCCCGCTCGACACCGACAATGCCCAGCACGAAGAGACGGGCCGCTACGGGTGTTTCACCGAGCTCCCGCATGGGTGGGCCTGGTTGGCGGGCAGGTGCCCGGTCGAACCTGCCCCCGACCGCGCCACCACGCCGCCCGAGGTGGCCACCGCGGTCATTCCGACCGAGGAGAACCCCAACAGCCAGGTGACCTTCACCAGCCAGGGGCCCGTGGTCGCGCCCGCCAAGGATGTGGTGGTCGAGGTGCTTCCCTTCGAGCACTGGAAGAAGACGATGCCGACGTTCACCAAGTCGGGCGGCATCATCAACCTGCTCAAGAGCCAGCCCCCCGAGGCGTGGCCCGTGCTCCGTCGCGCGGAGTCTGCCGGCCTCAACCGCGACAGCATCCTGCGGCTCATCGACGCGCACGTCCTCGACCACGAAGCGCTGGCGCGCAAGTCCGCTGCCGCTTCCGCCACCCTGGCGCCCCTCGACGACACTGACCCGCCGTTCTAATGCTCATCGTCTTCCTCATCCCGACCGACCCGGCTGCCTCTTCGCGGAGGTACGACAAGCAGGTCTACCGCTGGCCGGTGGTGCCGCGGCGCGGAGAGCGTGTGGAGCTCCCCGATGACCCCATGCACCAAGGATCTGCCGGGCGCCGCTACTACGTCGTCGAAGTTGCCTACACGCCAGCCACGACAATGGTGGCCCCACCCGCCCCGGCCGGCGTGATCGCGCAGATCTCGCAGACCGACGTGCTCATCACCGTCGTCCTCTCTCTCACGCCACCGGAGTCTTCGTGATCGTCTCGCTCGGACTCATCGCCCACCTCATCGGGGACTACCCCCTCCAGTCGCACACTATGGCGACGAGGAAGGTGTCCTCCTGGACGTGGGCCGTCGTGCACGCGACGTTCTACACCTTCCCGTTCGCGGCGCTCCTCGGCGTGGCCAGCGCGTTCGGCGTGGCCTCGTGGCGGACCGACGTGGCGCTCGCCGTCATTCTGCTCACCCACGCCGCCATCGACCGGCTCGGCATCGCCAGGAAGTGGTGCGTCTGGTACGGCGTCGGCCACCCCGGGCTGTGGTGGACGGCGCGAGACCGGGCGACCTACCGCGAGGAGCAGGCCGAGAGCATCTACCACACCTGGGACGGATCCAAGCTCCACCCGTGGGTGCGCGGCGGCAACAGCCACATGCAGGACGAGGCGCGGCGCCAGGCCCCCGAGTTCCCGGCGCCACCGCCCTTCCTCGGCACCTGGCTCACGATCATCGTCGACAACACCCTGCACATCACCATCAACACCGCGGCGCTCCTCTGGGCCGTGTGGGGTACTCCGTGGATCTGAAACAGCCTGGCGGCATCGCGCCGCTCGACAACCTGCGCGCGCTCTCGAGCCTGGACGACGTGGCGCGCGACGGGTACCACCCAGCGACGCTGGCGCGCGTCGAGGCCAGCAAGTTGATCTGGACAACCTACCAGTGCGACACAGACACCTGGGCCCAGAGCGGCCGCTTGTTGTCGCATCGTGGCTTCATCTTCAACCCGCTCACGCAGAGCATGCTTGTCCCGCAGCAGTGGGCGGCGGAGATGGACGCGTTGCTTGTAGGTGACGCTCCGTCGTAGCGGAAGGTCGCTCGGCAACCCTTGCCGCAACGGGACGTTGTTGGTATGCTTCCGGTGCCTCCAGGAGGGGCTACACATGAACGATAAGCAGGCCTACGCGAACAAGTCCAACGTCACCTTCAAGATCGGAAACGGCCGCGGCGCCGCGACGGTGGAGGGCTACGACGCCCAGACCGACACCTACACGCTCCTCACTGCGAGCGGCAAGCAGGTGCGCCGCACGAGCGGATCCGTGAGCCCCGTCTAAAGGGCGAGCGCGTACGGCAGCAAACGAGCCTCGATGGCGACATCGCGGCTCGTTTCCGTTTTCGGGAATGGGCTGGTCTGCCGAGCGACCCCGTTGTAGGATGCGGCGCATGTGGGCTCAACTCGTATCGCTCGCGCGCCGACTCGGAACGATTGTGCTCGAGGTGCGAACCACCGTGCCGCTCACGCCTCCCGCGGGATTCGTCACGCTGTATCGGGACCAGTCGTCTGGCGCGCTTCGGATGGGCTTGTCTGACGGCACGTCTGTTGCCGTAGGCAGCGGCGGCGGCGTTAGCGCCCACACCGCTCTAACCGCGCTCGCCTGGACCTTGTCGGGCCACACCGGCACCGCATCGCGCCTCGCCGGATTCGACGGGGCGGGGGCCGCCTCCTACACGCAGATCGGAGCGTCGGGGGGCGTCCAGTCCTGGGACACCGACCTCGACGGCTACGCCGCTCTCTCGTCCACCGGCCTCGTCGCGCGCACCGGTTCGGGCACCGCAGCCGCACGCGCCGTCACCGCGGGCTCGGCGCAGCTCACCGTTGTCAACGGCTCCGGCGTTGCTGGCAACCCGACGATTGACCTTGCCTACGCGTCCGCCGTGCGCGAGACGAGTGGGCCAACGACGCTAGCACTTGGTGCCGTGTTGGACGGCCAACTGCTCAGGCGCTCGGGCGCCACCATGATCGGCGCGTGGGTCGCCCTCGCGCTCGTGGTGTCCCCGGACGGCTGCCTCGTGGACCTCGAAGGGCTCTCCGTCGCCTACCCGACCACCATCTCCTCCGCAGGCACCGTCGCATGAGCCTCGCCCCTCTCGCATGGCGGTACGTCGGAGGACAGGCCTTCGCTGCGGCGACCGTGGCCTCTGCCCTCGACGCGCTCTACGTCCTCGGGACGGCGGTGACCTACGCGGACGGGTCGGCGCGCACGCCGGGTAGCGGGTCCGCTTGGACGTGGAGCCGCTATCAGAACGTCGGCGTCACGGAGGCCTGCTACGCATCGCCGCCGACCGATACCCTCAACCTCCGCATCATCCTCGCCGGCGCAGCCGTGGCCGCCGTGCCGGTACAGACGATGGCGGTGCCCGATGTGGCCGCCGCGGGTACCATGCACTGCAACGTCGTCAAGAACGCCGGTGCGTTCGCGTCGTGGAACGCGGCTTCACCCTTCACTTCTGGGCAGACTTTCGGGTACTGGCGCGCGTGGGCGTCCAGCTCGGGCGCCGGCACCGTTCGGCTGTACGAGGGGACCGAGGCGGTGCTCGTGCTGATTGAGACGGCGGCGGGCGCCCCCTACGCCGTGCTGCTTGGGGCGCTCCTCGACCCCGAAAGTACCGACGTGGTGAGCGATGCCGAGTCCGACGGCAAGCTCTACGGCATGATCAACAGTGGCCCCACCAACGCAATCAGTAGCGCGCTCAGCTCGGGGTCAGGGTTCCTCGACCATTCGCCAACCGCCAGCAGCAATCACGCCAGTGTCTTCACGCCCGGCGGGAGCACGCTGATCACGATGAGCCGCCGCGCTCTCTCCACAGGGGCGATGACGACGACCGGGCTGAAGACCCGGTCGGGGAGGTTCGTTCGCGCGCCCTACGACTACCGCGCGGTGGCCTCCGCGCCCAACGACTCGGCCCTCGGCCGCTTGAGGGAGATCAGCATGTTCAGCGATGGCAAGACGGCGACCAAGCTCACGAACGGCGGCACGACCGTCGGCTATCTCGTCAGTGGATCGCGCTCGGCCGACCAAGACGCCGTCATCCTGGCGCACGCATGAGCCCGACTGTCGCCTGGGTCGCAGCCCTCGCCGCCGAGGGCCACACCGCCGCCCGCATCGAGGCGCCCCTCGTTCATCACGCTGACCTCGTCGCGGCCGGCTACGCGCCGGAGCCGGAGCGTGTCGACCGCGCCGGACACATCGTCGTGACGGACGCAACGGGCGTCGAGTGGACGGCTAACTTGCCGGAGACGTGGTAGTCTGCCGGCTCAGAGGTATCCATGCCTAACGACTCGACGTCTTGGTACAGCAAAGCCTTCCGAGTCGAAGGCCCGGCGGGCATCCTTGCGATGCTCTTATCGAGTGGAGTACTCGGCGCGACAGCAGCGGGCGGCGTCGGCGCGTATACACGCGATGGTGACCTCGCGGAGGTGGACGCTCGCGTAGATGCGCGCATGAGCGCCATCGTCGAGCAGATGCGCCGCGAGGCCTCGGCCGCCGCCGAAGCGAGCGAGGCCCTATCGGGCGCGCGGTACGACGAGATCCTCCGCCGCCTCGACCGGATTGAGCGGCGCTTGGACACGACGCCCTAAGCCTCGCCAGCCCGTTCTCGCCGTTGTACCAGACGTCCAGCGACACCCTACCGGCGGTGGCGCTGGGGCCTCGACGAATTGCTGCGCGTCAGGTACGCGTACAGCATGGCGACCCCTAAACAACGCGCACAAGCAGCGGCTCTCTACCGGGTCCGCCTTGGTGAGCGCGTGCGGTGGAAGACGCGCGCGAACACGCTTGAGGGCGTAGTGGTCTACGCAGGCCCGGCGCGCCGCACCATTGAGCGCACTCCGCCGGTGAACTGGAGCCCAGGGGAACGCGAACGCGCGCAAGCCGCGTCGCGGGCTGCCCGTCGCTGGCGTGGCGACGTCGCCGGCGTCATGGTTCGCGTTGAGGGCGCGTCGGGCGCGGAGTGGTGGTGTCCGTCAGAACTACGCCTCGAGCGACTCAACAGCCCGGCCGAGATCCGCGCGCTGCCGCGGCGTCCGCGGGCAGGTACGCCGTCTCCCGGCGGCGGAACCGATCGCGCACTTCCTGGCTACACTACGTTCGGCGCCAAGTACGAGGAGGATGGCGTCTACTGGTGGTAGCGTGTTGCGCAACGGAAGCACACCGGCTACGCTTTCCGCATGAGACACCTGCGCCTCGTCAGACGCGACCTCCCCGAGACCATTGCCGGCACACGCATTGTCCAGGTGGGCGAGATGCCGGCCGGGTACTGGCGTGACGAAGACCACGGGCCCGCGTTTGCCGCCCTCGTCTGCGACGTCGACGGTGGAGTGGTCGCGTTGATTGACACCGCCAGCCTTGTGGGCGCCACCAAGATCATCATCAACTGGAACGAGGACCCGCCGACTGTGACGCGGGTGACGGGGAGCGGGACATGAGCGAGCAAGGCCTACCTCACAACATCGACACCGAGCGGTCGCTCCTCGGCGGCGCGCTGCTTGCGGAAAGCGTCATCCTGGCCGAGATCCGCGAGGTGCTCGCGCCGCGCGACTTCTTCGCGCCGCGGCACCAGATGCTCTTTGAAACCATCCTCCGCCTTGCTGACTCAGGCATCACGCCCGACGTGACCACGGTGCTCGACGACCTCATGCTCCGTCACGACCTGGAGCGGCACGGCGGCGTGGCCTACATCACCGCGCTGCCCCAGGCGTGCTCAAGCGTCGAGAACCTTGGTGCCTACGCACTCCGCGTCAAGGAGCACTCCCAGCGCCGGCACCTGCTCCTTGCGGCTCGCAAGATCGAGGAGGACGTGCAAGCCGGCGTGAAGGACTTGGCCGAGCTCATGGACGGCGCCGAGCGCGAGGTGTTCTCGATCACAGCTATGTCCGGCTCGCAGGACTGGTACACCGTCGAGGCCATCGCCGCGGAGAACCTCCTTGAGCTCACGAAGAGGTCGAACAACCCGGGCGTGGTCACCGGCATCCCCACCGGCTTCGCGGACCTCGACCACAAGTTGGCGGGCCTGCATCGCACGGACTTCATCGTGATCGCGGCTCGTCCTGCAATGGGAAAGACTGCATTCGTACTGAATATGATGGTAAACGCCGCCATCGCAGAGGACATCTGCGTCGGCATGTTCTCGCTCGAAATGTCGCGCCATCAACTCGTGATGCGAATGGTAGCCGGGCAGAGCCGGGTCGACGCGGGCCGCATGCGGACGGGGCAACTCGACGTCGAGGACTGGCGCCGCCTGGGTGAGGGCACCGACGTGATCGCGTCGTTGCCGATCCTCATCGACGACACGCCGGGCCTCACGATCTCGCAGCTTCGCGGGAAGGCGCGCCGCATGAAGGCGGCCTACCCGAAACTGGGGATGATCGTGGTCGACTACATCCAGCTCATGCAGGGGTCCGGAGGCGCCAAGGAGTCCCGCGAGAACGTGATCAGCAACATCTCGCGTGGGCTCAAGATGCTTGCCAAGGAGCTCAACATCCCGGTCATCGGCTTGTCCCAGTTGAACCGGTCGCTTGAGTCCCGCACCGACAAGCGGCCGATGCCGAGCGACCTGCGCGAGTCGGGCGCCATCGAGCAGGACGCAGACATCATTCTCTTCATCTACCGCGATGAGGTCTACAACAAAGAGGCCAGCGCGAAGAAGGGCGTGGCCGAGATCATCATCGCCAAACAGCGGAGCGGTCCAATCGGCACCGTGGAACTGGCCTTTTTGGACAAGTACGTGTTGTTTCAGAACCTTGGGACCGCCTCGGCGGCTGGCTCCTACTACTGACCCTGACTTGACGTAGGGCGCACAAAGGGGCTACATGACCTACAAAAGGCAGGACTACCCGTGAGCAACCGCATCGACCTCGATCCCGAAACGTCCCGCCGCGTGCGCGTCCATTGCGCACAGGTTCCGGGCCGCAACCAGCGGGACGTAATCGCAGAGGCGCTGCTCCAGTACCTCGACAAGGTTGCGACGGCGGAGGAGCGGCAGGCGTGGGGCTCGACGGTGCGCGGTAGGACGTTGCGGAAGGCGGCGCTCGACGCTGCGCTCAAGGCAAAGGGCGCCGCTATTGTGCGCGAGGAGCCCGCCTTCCGCCTCCAGGAACTGCTCCCCCATCTCGGGGATGCCGGCGAGGGGATGTCAGAGCAGACGCTTCGCCGGACCATCGGCACGTTCCTGCGGGAGGCCGGGTACGTGGACCGGCGGATGCGCCTCCGTGGGTGCTCGCCGACCCAGTGCTGGGTGTGGCCAGGCGAGCAGGGTGCGCCGGCCAAGCGCACGCGCCGCGCCGCGGCGCCGTAGCGCGTGGACGTCCTCGACCTGTTTGCCGGGGCCGGCGGTGCCGACCTGGGCCTGCGCGCGGCTGGACACACCGTGGTGCGCGCCGTGGAGTGGGACGCGGACGCGTGCGCCACGCTCTGCGCCGCCGGGTGTAGCGAGGCGCGGTGCGGCGACGTGCGCGCTTCCGAGATGTACGAGGAGCTTGGCGTCGTGGGGCTCCTCTGGGCCTCCCCGCCGTGCCAGGACTGGTCGACGGCGGGGAAGCGCGAGGGCGCGGAGGGCGAGCGCAACGGGTGGCCGTGGACGCTCGACGTGATCGACTTCCTGCGCTGGACTGGGCGCGGCCCTCGCTGGGCCATCTTCGAGAACGTGCCTGGCCTGCTCCACCACCGCGGGGGGTGCCGGTGCCCGCACGGCCCGCCCGAGGCGTGCCCGGCGGCCTACTTCCACCGCTGGGTCCTCCCGCAACTCCGCGAGAGGTTCGCCGTGGTCGACTACCGCGTGCTGGACGCCGCCGACTACGGCGTGCCGCAACACCGGGAGCGTGTCTTCATCGTCTGCGGGCCGGTGCCCATCGAGTGGCCCAAGGCGACGCACGGGGACGCGGCCGCCTCGCGCGGGCTGTTCGCGCTGGTCAAGCCGTGGCGCACGATCCGGCAGGCCTTGCGCCTGGACGCGCGCCTGGACGCGCGCCTGGACGCGCAGCGGAACTCGGCAGCGAATCCCGGTCAAGAACGGCCCGTCACGCTCGACGATCCGTGTCCGGCGATCGGCGGCGGTGGGAACCAGATCCTATCGGTGCTCGGCGGCGGTACGAACACGAACGGGCGGAGCGTGTTCAGCGCCAACGCCGCGACGCGCAAGAAGTACCTGGACGTGCCGTCGCCGACGGTGACCGCGCAGGAGGAGAAGGGCACCCGCGCCTCCGCGGCCAGCGGCTATACCTTCAACGGCGGACCCGACCGAGCCAGCGACGCGGTGTTTCTCGGGGCGGGAATCCGTCGATTGACGATCGCCGAGTGTGCAGTGCTCCAGGACTTTCCGGAGGACTACCCGTGGCAGGGCACGAAGACGGCGCAGTACCGCCAAGTGGGAAACGCCTGCGCGCCACGCGTGGTCGAAGCGCTCGCGCGCGCTGTAGCGGCCGCAGACGCGGCGCCGCCGCGCACGGATATGCTCTCCATCGCCGTGGCCGCCGCCGACCACGCACTTCGCCCGAGGACACCATGAGCAAGATCCGCAAGACCCGCGCACCTACCTCCGCCGCAGCGCTCGAGCCTGCGGGCGGCCCTGCCGCTCACACGATCGTCGTCGTTGACCGCATTGGCGACGTAGCCGTGCACGCCTTCGATGATGACGGCAGCGTGGGCAACTGCCAGCTCCGTGCGAACGCGATGCCGGACACCGAGCATGGCGAGAGCGCTGTGTGCTCGCACGGCTACCAGGCGGTCACGTCAGGCCACTCTTTGGTCGTGGAGTAGCCGCCCGTGGCGCGCGGCGTGGCCGACGACGGGAGCCAGCGGCGCTACCGCTACGCCAAGGAGGTCGACCCGGAAGACCCCCGGTGGCGCATGCCCGAAAAAAAGGTTGTGGGGTTGTGGAAGCGGCCCGCCCGCCCGTACCAGCCGCCGTCTGAACGGAACGCGCAGATCGCGTTCACCCTCCTCTACGAACTTCACCGCGTGCTGCCCTCCGTGCGGAACGGCATGCTTGAGGCGCTCCGCGCGCGCGCTACGCCAACCGACTACCTCACCGAGTTGGCCTGGCCGGCGGCGATGATCTACCTGACGCCGGAGATCATCATCGAGGTGTTGCGACCAGCCTTGGCGAAGTTTTACAGGATGGAGGCTGCGGATGTAGTTCGGACTCGGCCCAAGCCTCCACAGCCTCGCCCACGAGGGAAGTCGGAATGATGGTCCCCCGGTTCGGCTCGGCAAGTCGGCCCTCAAGGATGACGAGCTCGTGCACGCCGTGGAGCCACACCGAAAATCTGCGTGCGGCGAGCTCATGGTACGGCGCGTAGGCGTAGCAGAGCGAGAGCGGGCCGCTCCGCGCCACCTTCGTCGTGATCAGCACGTAGTCAGGGTTGTAGGCGTCGCGCCGCGGGGCCAGCGGGTGCGCCGCCCGCTTCGGGCGCCCATGGTACCGCGTCGTGTAGTAGCGCCAGGTCATCATGTCGAAGGCGGCCAGCCACTCGGCGAACACGTCCTGGGCCAGCGGCCGCGCCTTTAGCGGGACCGACCCGAGGTAGATGGCGAGCCCGCGGTCGAGGCGCGCGTCGCGCTTGAAGAGAAGCGCCGTCTCCTGGACGTAGCGCCACATGAAGTCGATGGGGTCTGGCACGAGGATGCGGAACTGAGCCGCGCGGTCAAGCATTGCGCCAATCGTGGTCGGAGTAAGCATGGTGCAGGTGTAGCACCGTACGGGGTACACTGGGCGCATCGCCATGCCAGAGCCCCGCCCGCCCGCCCCGTCAATGTCCTGGGATGACCCGCCCGCCCAGGTGCGCGTCCTCGCGCCCGAGCAAGTCCGCACAGTGCCGGTAATCCGGGGCGAGCCGTTGATGCCGGCGTCATTGACGGATCCCGACGCCTTCCGTCCCACCGACAAGCAGGTCCGGTTCCTCAACACCGTGACGGCGTGCGTCGGCATAGAATCGTACACGTTTCCAACGTGGCGCGTGGCGCATATGCAGCGTTGCGACGAGAAACTCACGAACGCCGAGTGGTCGGAGTGGAACGCTTCACCGGCGTTCGTAAAGTGGTTCACCGACGACCTCACCTGGACGCCGACCGCGTCCGACGAGGCGATGATGGAGACCCACTTCCAGACGGCGATGTCGAGGAAGTTGAAGGAGGGGAAGGACACCAAGGCGCTCGAGATGCACGCCAAGATCACGAAGAAAATCGGCGACAACAGCGACCAGAGCGGCGGCGGCATGACCGACCTCTTGAAGTGGGCGCACGGCGCCGGCGCCGCATCAACCCCGGCGCGCAAGGTCGTCGAGGGCAAGGCGGTCAGCGGCAGCATCACCGATGACCCCTGGGGCGCTGCTCGCGTCGTCAAGGTGTAGATGGGCATCGAGCTTCCGCCCGGCATCACAGAAGCCGACTACCGCGCGATGATTGTGGACAACACGCGCTTCATCCCCAGGCTCGGCTTCACCGACAACCACGGCAAGATCCAGACGATGTCGCGCCCGTTCGGGGAGCAACTGCGGATCCTGCGCGCGTTGAACCGCAGCCGGAACGTCCTCGTGGTGAAGCCGCGCAACATCGGCTGCGGAACCATCGTGCAGGCGCGCGACTTCCACCACGGGTGGGCGGCCATCGACCCGGTCGCCACGATCGTCATGGCGCACGAGGGTGACGCGACGAAGCGGCACCTGGCTCGCTACCGCGACTACCACGGGAGCCTGCCGTCTCAACTGCGGCATCCGATCTCGGTGGACAACCTCAATACCTACCAGTTCGCCGACACCAAGGCAGTCTTCCAGTGCGCGACGGCCGGCGGCAAGGGCGGCGGCAAGGGCTTCACGTTCCAGCGCGCTCACTTCACCGAGCTCGCCTACTACGACGTGAACCCCCGCGACGTGTTCATGTCGGTGACGGCTACCCTCCACGAGGGACCACACTACGCAGTCACCGTGGAGAGCACGTCGAACGGCCCGGACGACTTCTTTCACGAGCTCGCGCAGAACGCGCGCAAGGACGCAAACTGGGAGTTTCTGTTCTTCGGGTGGCAGGAACACACGCAGTTTGCGATGACGCCCGCCTCGGACTGGAGGCGCACCGACGAAGAGGAACGCCTGGCGCTACAGCTCGGCGTGTCCGACGCGCAGCTCGCATGGCGCCGCGACAAGATCATCCGTGGCGGGCTCGACGCCTTCCACAAGTATTACCCCTCGACCGTGGAGGAAGCGTTCCTCTCCGGCGGAGAGTCGTACTTTCCCGGCACGCTCCTTGAGATCGCAGGCGCACTCGAGGAGCGCAAAGACCCGCGGCGCATCTACGAGAAGTACAACCCGCGCAAGCGGTACTCTATCGGCGTGGACGCGGGGCACGGCGTCGGAAAGGACTACTCGGTCATCCAGGTCGTGGACCACCTCGGCCGCCAGGTCGCCGTGTGGGCGGACAACACGACGCGCGCCGACTCCGTAGCTGACATCGCCTGCGAGCTCGGGATGATGTACGGCGGGGCGCTGCTCTGCATCGAGGCGATGGGCCCCGGCCTCGTCACGCTCGCCCGCGCGCAGCAACTCGACTACCCCAACCTCTACGGCGACAAGGGCAAGGCCGGCTTCCACACCTCTCGGCAGTCGAAGGAGCTTGTCTTCGGGCACGCGCGGCAGGTGATCGGCGAGGGCAACTTCCTCCTCGTCGACCGGATGACGGTCAACGAGCTCATCAACATCCGCGAGTCCGAGACCGGCAAGATCGAGGGCGCGAAGGGCAAGCACGATGACCACGCGATGGCGTGGGTCCTGGCGATATGGGCCGTGCGGCGCCTCCCTACCGGAACGCAGGGGGCTCACGAGGTGCTCTCCGAACGCATGGGGCTCGGCCAGCAACGTCTACGCGCTACACTCCCCTTCTGACGACATTGAGGTCCCCGTGCCTGATCACAGTTCATACTACCGCGAGTTCCCAGAGACCGCGGTTCCGTCGCTCCTCGCCGAGTTTGAAGCCCGGATGTCGCAGCGCATGCCGCACTACCGAGCGTTCGACGCTGCGTACGAAAGCAAGTTCTGGCGGCACCGCCGCGGCGAAAAGACGGACGCGCGCTTTGAAGACTCCTCCGAGGACGGGATGACCGTGGTGGAGGTCAACCGCGCCTACGGCTACATCGAGGGCTACGCCGGCTCGCTGTTCAACGACCGCGTGCGGATCACCGCCAAGGACGACGTGGACGGCCGCGGCGACGCGTTCAAGTTTCAGACGCTGTGCAACCAGTGGCTGCGCGCGAAGCGCACGTCCCGCCGCGTCCTCCAGGCGATCCGCCTGGCCCTCATGCACGACGGCTCCGGGCTCAAGCTCGGCACCTTCGACGACCCGCGCCGCAAGGGGATGTCCCGCATCGCCCTCCGCGTGGTGCCGTACTGGGAGCTCGTGACCGACTACAACGTGGTCGACTACGGCGACCAGCGCTTCGTCGGGCACCTGTACTGGATGCCGCTTGGCGCCGCGCGCAAGAAGTTCAACCGACCAGACTTGCAGGGCTCTACTCGGCCGGACCCGCTCTCGTCCAACAAGAACCTCTCCGCGTCGAAAGGCCTGCGCGCGCGCACCAAGGGCACCGGCGTCGGCTCCGAGACCATCGACGACAAGTTCGTCCGCGTCTTCGAGATGTACAACTTCGTGGACGACTACCAGTGGGGGGAGAGCAACCTCGTCACCGGGAAGCCGAACGCGAACTGGGAGCCTGAGTGCGAGCCGGACGGCGCGCCGAAGCCGCCGATCTCCGGGCGCTACGAGGTCTACCTGCCCGATGCCGCCGACTGCGGCAGCAAGCCGGTCAAGGTGCTTCCGCTCCCGCACGCCGACGCCGACGGGGTACCGCTGGCGCCCATCATGCCGCTCGTCCTCACCGGATCGCCCAAGCAGCCGCTGCACGGCATCTCGGCGCTCGAGCGGGTCTACGACCAGATCCGCGAGCTCAACGTGAGCCGCACCTTCAAGTCCAACGCAGTCAAGCGCAACGCGCGTCAACTGTTGGCGATGAAGGGCACCTTTGGGAAAGAGGCCAAGGAGGCATACCGCCGCGGTCTGGACGGCGCAATCCTGGAACTGGAGAAGGCGTCTGACGGGAGCGTCACGCCTAACACGGCGACGGCGCCGCTCAACCTGGGTACGATCCCGGCGGACAACTACCGCTACGACCAGGAGATTGAGAACGACCTGGCCCAGGGCTCAACGCAGGCGCCGTTTACCCGTGGCGAGGCTACCGGCACGTCGGCCACCGAGGTCAAGGTGCTGAACGCCTACTCGCAGACCGAGGTAGGCCACATGGGGTTGTGTCGCGACCTCGTGCTGGAGGAGGTCGTGGTCCTGCTCGGGCGCATGTTCATCTCGCAGATCCGTGCCGACGGGAAGCCGATCACGCTCCTCCACCGCCGGAAGACCATCACGATCACCGAGGCGGACCTGGACGCAAACTTCGACATCACCGTGGTGCCGGGCGCTACCACGCCGATGGCCGAGGACCGAGAGCGCCAGACGTTCCTGGCCATCCTGCCGACCATCACCGCGCTCATCGACAAGGTGGTAAAGGGCGACCCGATCTCGGCAATGCTCCTCGACGACATGGTGGAGAAGTACGGGCTTGACGAGAAGTACCTCTCTGACAACATCATGCGGTTGATGGAGGCGTCGAAGACGAAGGCGCAGGAGTTGCCCAAGATCAAGGCACAGCCTGGTGCCGGGAGCGCGCTGCCGGGCGCCGGCTCCTCGCCGACCGCCGAGATCCCCGACAACGCGATGGCAATCCCGGAGGACGTGCGCGGCACGCCGCAGCCGCAGCCGGGACCCCCCGGCACCAGCATGGGCGGGGGCCTGCCGAACGAGGGCGGCGCCGAGGTCGTGGTGGCGTAGCGCGAGCGGGTGTGCTACCACAGGGACACCATAATGCCAATCTTCGCCTACAAATGCCCGGTTGACCAGCACGTCACGGACCACCTTCACCGCGTCAGCGGCGGTGAACGTCCATCGACGGTTCCGTGCAAGACGTGCGGGGCGGATGCCCAGTTCACGCTCGGTGCACCCGCGCCGACGATGGGCGGCACCATGGCGCAGAAGCCGTCGGCGGAGCCGTTCATCGTCAACGTGAGGGGCGCCACGCACGACATCCGCTGCCCGGACATCGAGTGCACGGCGTGCAAGCATCGCTACTTCGAGGCGCTCCTGGCGGACGAGGTTGCGCCGCCGTGCCCAAGGTGCGGGAAGCCGGGCCGCGAGATGCTTGGCATCGCTGGCACGGAGGCGCCTGGCTCCTGGCCTCGCTACGACAAGGGCCTGGGCCTTGTGCTCACCAGCGCCGCGCACCGCCGGCAGGTGTGCAAAGAGCGGGGCCTGATCGCGATCGATGGCGACTGGGACGAAGACCGCCTCATGTCCGCGATCGAGGCCGACGTAGCGAAGGATGAGGCGACGGCCGCCGAATACTACGACCGCATCGAGCACGCTCCCGAGTACCGCGAGTATCGCGAGGCCCGCGACAAGGGCGTCTACGACTCGGTGCTCAAGAAGGAGCCGCCCAAGGCGTTCCAGGTGAAGACCAAGGCGCAGAAGCCGAACCGGCTCCGCGGCGTGAAGGTATGACGCGTCCCGATGCGGGCACGCGGAGTATGATGGCGAGCACCCAGGAGCGCGCGTGAACATCAAGGAAATGAAGGCGAAGGACAAGGCCGACGAGAAGGGCAAGGCCCCGCCGTTCGGCAAGAAGGCCGACGACGAGAAGAAGGCCGAGGCCTCCGGTCCGCCCGCCAAGGAGTCGCCGAAGCCGAAGGGCAAGACCCCGCACATGAAGGGCTCCTCGCCCATGGCCGAAGACGAGCACGAGCGCATGGAGGCCGAGGAGGGCGTTACCGAAACGGACGAGGCGCTCGGCGACTCCGAGCTCATGTCCGCCGGCGCGACCGCGCCGCAACCCACCACGCCGATCCCCATGACCGACGTCAAGGCGTGGACTGACGCGGTCAACGAGGCCGTCGGCGTGCTGGCCAACGGGCAGGTACCGCCGGTCACCGCCGAGCTCCCCGAGCAGGCGAGCGAGTGGAACAAGCCGCTCCCCGCCAACGTCTTCGGACTCACCGTGATCCTCATGGCGGCCGTCGCCCAGCAGGACCCGGGCGGCCAGTTCGCCAGCCTCACCTTCGACCCCGTGGCACTCGGCTCGAGCCCCGAGGGCGTGAAGGAGATGACGGACAAGCTCCGCATGATGGCGAGCGACCCGGCCCTCAAGGAGGCGCTCGGCAAGCCCGTCGGCGAGGTTGACCCGTCGATGGTTTCCGGGGGCGCCCCCTCCGGCGCGCCCATGCCCCCCCAGCCGCCCATGCCGGGCGGCGACAACTACCAGCCCATGGTGTAGCCGATGGCCTCTCTCCGCGACTTCAAGCTTCCCTCCGACGAACCGCAGATCATTGTCGTCGCCCCGGCCGAGCCGGCGGCGGAGGCGCCCGTCGTTGAGGTCGCCGTCGTGGAGGTGGACGAGCCTGCACTGGAGGGGGAGGATCCGGCCGCGGCAGCGGATGTCGAGGATCCACTCACCGCGGCGGGCGACTTCCGGGTGACGCCGGAAGAACTCGCGGCGATGCCGGAGCCTGCGCGCAAGCAGGCCAAGGCGCTCCAGGCCGACTACACGCGCAAGACCCAGGCGCTGGCCGAGGAGCGCAGGGCGCTGTCCGAACGCGAGAAGAAACGCAGCATAGCCCCAGGGCCGATGGCTGGTGGGGATGATGCGGGGCGCACGCTGGCGCACGCGGTGTCGGCGACGGGTCATGCGCCGCTGCGTGTGCTGCTCGGAGAGAGCGAAGATTGGGAAGCCCACTTGCCCATGCCGGAAAGGTTGGCGATCGACGATCTCTCCGACGACGACCTCTACGACCCGGCGAAGCTGCGCGCCGCAGTGAGCAAATCGATCGAGGAGGGTACGCGCGCTCGGACGAGCGCCGCGGTCAGGGCGCTCATCGACCCGTACCGGCAAGAGCAGGCACGCGTCGCGCAGGATGTGCGCATCTCCGAGTTCGTTCAAAAACACCCCGGCATGGAGGTGCCTGCGACGCGGAAGGCGATCTACGTGGTTGCCGACCGCCTGGGGTTGAAGGGAGCGGATGGCCTCTCAAGCGCCTACAGGGTCTGGGTGGCCGAGGGCGGCAAGCCGGGCACGAAGGCGGCGCTCCCCGCGCGCGCTGCGTCAGTCCCCGCCACGTCACCTGGCACGGCGCAGCCCTCGTTGGAAACCCAGGTGGCGGTGCTCACCCGGAAGTTGGCACGGGCGCCAGCCGACGCCGCGCGTGCGCTGGCCGCCGAGCACGTCGGCAAGTCCGGTCTCGCCGCGGGCGATCAGGAGCCGGTGATGCCTGCCGACCTCTCGCCCGAGGCGCGCCAGAGGTGGATCGCAGCGCACCCCAAGGCGGCTGCGGACATGCGGCGCCAGGGCCTCAAGGGGCTTCGCGCGCTGTAGGCCTTGACAAACGCGGACGGCCTTCGTACAGTCCGCATGCAGACATTGCCAGCGCGACAATCCTTTGGAACCGCGCATGGAAGTCCCGTCCTCTCACGAGAGGGACTCCATGCGTGTGTTGAGCACAGGTGGGGTTCCTCCAGCACTCTGGAGCCGCCGCCATGTCCGTCACGCTGAACATCACCGATCAGGAGCTCGCGACCAACGCCCTCACCTACCTCAAGGAGGCGAGCGACGCGACCACCAAGAAGACCGCCCTGCTCAACGCGTACGAGAGCAAGTACGGCGCTGGCAACCCGTCCGAGGACGGCGGCGACGTCATCATCAAGCCGGTGATCGTCGGCGAGCACTCCTCCATCACCCAGCACTCCACCGGCTTCGAGCCGATCAACATGGACGTGGCGGACGTGGCGGTCGCCGCGACCTACTACTGGGGCTACTGGACGATGCCCATCGCCATCTCCGGGTTCCAGCAGAAGAAGAACTCGGGCAAGGCCAAGATCCTCGACCAGGTCAAGGTCATCTCCAAGGCGGTCATGTCCGCGTTCATGCGAAACATGAACCGGCAGATCCTCAAGGGCGACGTGGCCGCGCTGTCGAACATGTCCTCGCTCAACGGCGTCGACTACACCACCGGCTTCCTCGAAGAGGGCGCCGCGGGTTCCGGACAGACCAATACCGTCGGCAACCTGTCGAAGACGACCTACGCCTCCATCACCGGCTGGAACAACCAGTCCGCGGACGTGGCCGGCAACTACAACGCCAACGGCTACAGCGCGCTCGACACGATCAACATCGACACCCAGGCCATCTCGCAGTCCAGCGGGTACGCGGCCCGCGTCGGCATCTGCTCCAAGTCCTTCATCAAGAACACCAAGCGCGCGCTCCACGCGAACGAGCGCTACATGAAGGAAGAGACGATCGACGGCGGCCGCATGCGCGTCACCTGGGACGGCATGCCGCTCGAGTTCGACCCCTTCATGCCCAACGACGGAACCGTCACGGGCGTGGCCGGCGCCAACGACGAGATCAGCCTCTACGCCCTCGACCTCGAAGGCATCTACCCGATCTGGCACAACGACGGGTACTTCGAGCTCTCCGACTTCATGCAGCAGAGCGGGTCCGACGTCAAGGCGGCCTTCGTCACCTGCATGGCGCAGCTCATCGGCGAGTTGCTCGGCTCCTCGGGCGTGATCATCGGCGGCGACACCTTCTAAGCGGCGGCCGGGGCCCCCTCACCGGGGCCTCGGCGGCTCGCTTCACCCCTTTATTCTGGAGTTCCCATGGGCGATCGTTCCACCCTCCCCCGCAACATCTCGCAGCAGGTCACGCTCGACGTGGGCAGCCTGGCGCCCCAGCGCACCTCGCGCTTCTACTTCGCAGCCGCCGCAGCGGCTGGCGACCTCTGCGTGCTCGATCTGGCCACCACCGTGGACAGTGACGGCAAGACCATCGGCCTCGGCTCCGCGGCCAAGACCTCGCCGGCAGGAACCGACGACGCGCCCATGGTGGTCGGCGTCACGCCCACGGCTATCCTCGCCGAGGGCTGGGCCGACATCGTGAACTACGGCGTCGTGCGCGTGAAGGGCAACGCCAACCTGGACGCGGGCGACCCCGTCTGCGGCGACACGGCGGTAGCCGGGCAGGTGCGCGAGTACGTCGAGGGCACCGACGGCAACCGCGTTGGCTTCGCACTCGAGGCCGACGGTGCCATCACCGCGGGCTTCGCGCGCATCTTCGTGCAGTTGGGCGGGTAGTCCCCACCCTCTGGCGGCCCAAGGCCATCCGGCATCGTCGGGTGGCCTTTCCGCTTTCGGGGTACACTCCTCTGGGAGGTAATCGTGCAGGTCTTCGACGGCATCCGGATGGTAGCCTCCATCACTGACTTCGAGCCGGAGAACACCGACTACGAGCTCAGCCTCATGCGCCTGTTCGACGAGCACGAGCAAAGCATCTTCGCGTCAAAGCCGTGGACTTTCGCTGAGCAGGACGCGGACGTCACCATCTACCCGGACTACACGACCGGCACGATCGACGTGACCAACGGGTCCCATCAGGTGCTCGGCACGAGCACGACCTGGGCGCTCGCCATGGTGGGCGCGTGGCTCCTGGCGCCGAACGGGAAGTGGTACCGCATCGGCCGGGTGGCCTCCACCACCGTGCTCTACCTGGAGCAGAAGTACGACGGCCCCAACGACAACGGGGACACCTACACGCTCCGCTGGCGCTTCTACGCCGGCCCCCGCAACATGGTCGACTTCCTGGGCGTCGCCTGCCGCGGCGGGCTCGTGGCCGTCGGCGTGAAGGACGCCGTGGTCGCCGCGCCCGGCACCCGCCGCCCCATCATGTATATCTCCAGGGCGGAGGAGCAGGGCTACCCCCTCACGGAGGAGCAGACCGGGCCTCCCTCCATCTTCCTGGAGGCTCCCGTGTGGCGCCAGCGGTCGCCGGACCAGGCGCTGACCGCCACGGCGGTGAGCGCGGGCGGCACGCTCACGAGCGGCACCGTGTACCGCTACCGCTATACCTGGATGCTGCACGGCGCAGAGAGCGCCCCGTCGCTTGAGGTCTCCGTCACCACCGCCAGCGGCGCCGGCGCGCGAAGGGTCGACCTCACGGGGATCACCGAGGCCACGGCGCTGGTGCCGCGCACGGCGCGCGTGTACCGCGCCGAGGGCAAGCAGGGCACGTTCTACCGCCTGGACGAGGGCACCTTTGCCGCCGGGACCTACAGCGACGTCGGCGCCGCGGTTGACCGGGAGCAGCCGCTTGAGCCCGAGGGCACCTACCAGTACCTGCGCTTCTGGCCCAGGCCCGCGACGGCCGAAACGGTCTGCCTGCGCTACCACGCGCGGCCGCGGCGGCTCTCGAAGTTGACCGACTCGTTCAACCTGCCGACCGAGTACCACAAGATGCTGGTCGACATCGTGCTCGGAGACGTGCTCTGGAAGCACGGCGACCAGGCGGGGAGCAACTTCTACAGGAAGCGGGCGCGCGAGAAGATGGAAGAGATGGAGGACCGGTGCTTGTCGCACGCCCCCGACCTCGCCGTGCGCCAGGTCTGGACCGGAGGGCCGCGGCCACGCCTCATTGGCCCCATCCGGAGGATCGGGTAGATGCCTAACGACCTCGTTACGTTCCGCGCGCAGAACATCGACGGCATCGACGAGCGGTGGCTTCCGCCGCCGAACGCAGCCGCTCGTCTCCAGGACGCGCGGTGGGATCCGCTTGGCGGCTGGGCTGAATGCGGCGGGTTTGGACCCATCCTGGAGGACGTGACGCCGCAGGGCGGTGGGCCAGACGTGCCGGCGTTCGCGGGGCAGGGGAAGGTTCATTCCATGCACTGGAGCAGCCGGCACAACGGCGGGCTCCAGGATCTCATCTGGGAGATGGGCACGGACCTTGTGCGGTTCGACGGGCCAAACCTTTCCTGGGAAGTGCTCGCTACCGGGCGCTATGTGACCGACCAGCCGTGGCAGCGCACTCAGTACCGATCGGTGGCTAACAACACCTGGATCATCAACGGCGAGAACGAGCCGCTGCGATGGGACGGGCGACGTATGCACACGGCGGGGTTCGCGTCTCCGCCGCCGATTGTCACCGCGGCCGGTCGGCAAGATGGGTTTACACACGGCACGACGTATCAAAACATAGGCCTCGGCACGACGCCTACTGACATTGCGGTCGGGACCGGCGAGTACGTGTACGCGATTACGGACGTCAACGAGTTTGGTACGGAATCCCCCCCGAGTCCGCTCTCTGGCGTAGTCAAGTGGCAGGTCGACGCGATCTCGTTCGGAGACGTGGGTGGAAAGTACATGGTGGCCGTCGACATTCCCGCGTCCCGGACGGCTGCGGTCGCCAGAAAGTTGTATCGCTCGCGCGATATGTCCAACGGCGAGCTCAGCTACGGGACCGAGTTGTACCTCGTAGGCTGGATCACGGCGCGCGACCGGTTCATCTACATCGACGCGAAGCCGGACGCCTACCTGGGACCCGCCCTGGACGTGTCCAGGTTCGGATGCTGGCCGCGGGGTGCCAAGTACCTGGAGGTCTGGCAGGGCACCTTCTGGGTGGCAGGGATGTCCGAGTATCCGGATCAGGTCTCGTTCTCTGCCCCACTCCAGTTCGAGAACTTCCCGGTCGGCAACTTCTTCCCGGTCGGCGACTCCGATTCGGGCGAGGTGACCGGCCTGTACGCGGGCAAGGACGCGCTTATTGTCTTCAAGCGTCGCGGCATCTACAAGATCGTCGGCAACCCGGTCAACGGCTTCAACGTCGAGACGCTCTGGAAGAACGTGGGCTGTGCCGCACCCAACAGCGTGTGCGACATCCCAGGCATCGGGATCGTGTTCGCAACCGATACCGGAGTCTACGCGCTTACAAGCACGGTTGGGGATGCAACACGACTCACGGAGCCGATGGCGCTTGGAATGCCGATCCAAGACACTTGGCGCACGCGAGTCAATGTCGGCGCCCTGATGAACGCCTTTGGCGTCCTCTACCATGACGACAAGGAGTATCACCTCTATGTACCGGTGGACGGGCAGCCGGACAACAGTTTTGTGTTTGTGTTCCACTGGGAAAAAAGGACCTGGACCACCCGGCCGCTCGGATTTCCTATGTCTTGCGGCGTGGAATCCAGGGACCATCGTGGGCTCTTGTTCCTCGGAAGCCACGACAACGCCGGGCATCCCGGCGTGCACGTCTACTCGCATGGGTGGCCAGACAAAGACGGCGTCGACATCGCGTTTTTATACGAGACGGTACCGCTCGACTTCGGTGGCCGCTACGACCAAGTGCAGATCAAGACGCTCCAGTTGTTTGTTGTGTCGTACGGCAACAACGACGTGAGCATCCGATACCGGAAAGACCGTCGCAGTACCTACGAGGACGCTACGTCACGCCGTCGCGACGCGCAGGACGCGCAATCCAACTTGGCAGTGTGGGATGACGCCACGTGGTCAGCTTCAAGCACCTGGGTCCGTCAGCACCCAGTGCCAGTGCGGGTTGACCCGAACATCACGGGGCGTGAGTTCCAGTTCCAGGTAACCGCTGTAAACCGCGTTCAACTTGTAGACTGGGAACTCGGCATCGTGCCAAAGGGCGAGCGGACGATCCGGGCGCTCAACATCGCCATTGGCACCGGCACGCCGGGGAACTCCTAATGGCGTGGGTCTTTGCCAAGCGGCATCTCCGTAGCGGCACCGTCGTCGATTGGCGCGACGTGATGGTCAACGTCAACAACATGGCAAAGGAGTGGAACGGGCTCTGGGACCGCGACAACATGCCCGAGTCGTTCGTTACGCGCGCGCGGATCGCCACGTCCGCCTTCAACGACCTTGGGATGGTCAACGTGACCACCATGCAAGAGGTTACGGCGGGGTCAATCACGGGCTGGTTCAATGTCGACGAGCTTGTCGTAGATGTCGACGCGTACGACGGCAGCATGGTGGCGGATGCGTGGGTGCAGTTTGAGTACCCGTACGATGACGGTGTCGGAACCGACGGGTGGGGCGCCTGGGATCATGTGGAAATGCGGCTTTGCATCGGCAACACCGTCGTGAGCGAAAGCGGGTGGTGCAGCATGGCGCGTCGGAAGACCTGTCTTTCGCTACAGGGATACTCCCCCACCGGGTCAGGAACCGTACGGCTCCAGGTGCAGGTGCGCGCTTATCGAACCGAAATCTTCCTGTTCTACAACTGGGAAGCTCCGCGTAACACCGCTTTGAACATTTACCCGACGCAACGCACACTCGAGATCACGCGCGGGGCGCTCGTGTATCGACACACGAAGCGATAGGGAGACACATGGCAACCGTAGTCTATACCGGGCTCTCCGAATACGCACCTCGCACTGCCGCTGCCGTCAACGACATCCTTGCCGCGTTCGTGAGCCAGTCCACCGCCTTGACGGCCAGCAACCTCCGCGACGAGGGGCTCGACGAGCGCGCAATCGTGGCGGGAGCGGTGGCAGGTGACGGCGACATCGTCGTGTACGAAGGAGTCGACGAAATTTTCAGCAACACGGCGTACGCGGTGATCTCCTACACCACGCCGAGCACGACATTTCGGATCGACAACGCTGGGACCGGATGGGCCATCGCCGCAGGTGGGTCGTTGCGGATCCGGTTTGGGATTGAGCTTTCCGTGGTCGTCCCATCCGTTAGTCCGTACCGCACAGCGACTGTTTCGTTCATTGTAGTGTTTCGGCGCGGCGGCGTAACAACTACGGTGACCTTGTCAGAGCAGGAGTATCAAGGCAGCCGGTTTGTGACTGGGTTGTCTCCAATTGACTCGTTCGGGGCAGCCGTAGTACAGCCGGCTGGCACCGGCGAACTGAACGTGTACCGAGACGCCGCTCAACTAACATGGTGGCTCCAGGGAAACGGCAACACGATTGAGTGGGTTGAGGTCCGTGCGGCCGTTACCAGCGGTAACTACACCTTGTCTAAGGGCGCCCTGCAAGGGGTCGCCTACTACCGGTAGAGCGAGGCACCAATGGGCGTCACGGTCACTACATTCTTGAACGACACCACGATGGTAGCCGCCGACATGCGCGCCAACCTTGAGGCGCTCCGGCAGTTCACCAATCGGGGTGCCGTCATCGCCGACTTCACCGGCACGTTTCGCAGCCGAAACTTCGTAAGGCCGGAATCGTACGGAATGCCCTCTCCAAGAACCGTGATGGCGTCCGCGGTTGTATGGGGAAGCGGCGAGACGGGAGCCGTTGTCGACCGCGCCTACGCCACCTACGACTCCATGGATACGACGTGGAGGTGGGTGCCTGGAGCGTCGCGGACCATCCTGGTTCCGGAAGCCGGGATAGCGGAGATCACGGTGAACGCCTGGGCGTGGCATGTGCATTCGGAGCAGGAGTTTCCGGAAGTGGGGACATACGACAACACGCTGCTTTACGCAGCGAAGATGGCCATCCGCGTGGGTGGCACGGTCCAAACGTCTACCGAGCGGCGCGTATGGGATGCTGGCCGCCAGCCGTTGACAAACTACTACGAGTCCGGCTTCTATCGGTACTCGGCCGTAAACCGGTCAATGTCTACGTTAGTGCAACTGGCGGAGGGAGAGCAAACAGTGGGATTGGTGAGCAAGATGGAGGAGATGACCGACACAGACGACCTGGGGCGCCTGGTGATTGGCGGTCGCGGGTGCATCATCGAGTTCATGCGGCGATGAGGCCTATGCTTGTTGGCGACCTCCCATCCGTCATCCGGCTGGCTGAGGAGGAGTGTGAGCGGTTCGGGCCGGTCGCGCGGTGGATTCAAACGTGGTTCGGCGAAGGGCCAGCCCGCGCAACGCTGGTTGAGGTCGATGGCGACGTAGCGGGGTTCAGCCTCTGCATGCCCGTCTCGCCCGAGCCGTGGTGGGAGTGTCGGCTTGCAGCCGTCGCGCCGACGCATCAACGATGCGGCATTGCCCGACGATTGCTGGAAGCGGACCAGCAAGCGGCGCGTCAAGCGGGGCGCGACATCGTCTTGACGGTGGCGGTCAACAACGAGCCAATCAAAGCCTTAGTGGCCCATCTCGGCTATCGGCGCATTCTGACGCAGCGGCTGGCGTTTCCGGACGGGACGGAGGCACACGTCCTCCGCTGGACTCACATAGGCATCCCGTACTCCGCGACCGCGGGGTAGCACGCGCCGTCGACGGGGGCCTGCTCGACGCAGTAGCTCTACTCGACGTCCTCGACCATTTAGCCTGCCTCCAGGCACCCGCGGTTGATAGCTACGCTGCCGCGAAGGCAGGCCGGCTCGCAGGCGTCAAGCGAGGCTTTGAGGGCGCAAGACAGAAGGGAGAGGAAGAGGATGGTGGGCATGAGGGTCCACGCCGGGTGATGCGGGGTATACTCACCGCGACGAGGTAGTGTATGGCCTGGATCCCCGCAGCTATTGCCGCCGCGCAGATGGTCGCGCAGATGGTGCCCGGCGCCGCAGAAAGCGCGAACAACGCCGAGATCAAGGAGCTCAAGAGCCGGAAACGCCGGGGTGAGCTGGGGATCACGGATCAGGAGCGGGACGCCTACTGGAGCGACACGTTCGGCGTGGCGAACGCGTCCATTGCGCAGCAGCGCGCACAGGGAGACGCGACGCTTGCCGCGACGGGGAACACCACCGGCGCCAACATGGTAGCCCAGCAGCAGGGACAGATGGCCGCAACGGCGAAGGCTGCGGGGGCCGCCGCCGACCAGATCGCGAAGCTCGACGTGCAGGAGCGGGCGAGCGAGGAGCAGGAACTGGCAGACCGTCTTGCGGTGAAGGAAGGCAAGACGCAGCAGCGTGTGAACGCGGCGGTGAAGACGGCCAGCAACATCGGCGGCGCTCTGGGCGAGTACGACGGGACCACCGGCGAGCTCGGCCTTATCGACGGCGTGGCCCCGGTCAACACCGGTGGAATGACCGCCACCGAGGCGACGACTTGGAACTCGCTCTCCGAGCTCGCGAAGGTCAACCCTGACGCCTACAAGGCCTACCTTGAGTCGAACCCCGACTCGGCCGCGTTCGTCGCCAAGTACAGCACCCAGCAGTAGGAGGCGCTCATGGCCGTCAACGTCAAGTACCAGTACCGCTTCATCCCCATCGAGATGGGCGACGACTTCTTCACGGCCTACCTCTCGAGGTGGATGGGCGCGCGCATCCCGCTCGTGAAGGATCGCATGAAGCGGTCCATCCGGTCGATGCCGCTTGAGGATCTGCTCAAGATCAAGTCCACCTACGCGGGGTACAACACCGACCTTGTGGGCCGCGAGGTCGAGCTCGCCAAGACGGGCGCGCAGAGCGCGGCGCGCGCGGGAACGGACGTGGCGAACGTCCAGGTCGCCAACATCCGGGCGCGCGGCCAGGTGGCGGTCGAGGAGATCAGGCGGGCCAGCGCCATTGAGCAGATCGACAGAGACGAGGCGTACCGCTTCGCGGCGTCCCGCGCGGTCACCGAGCAGGACCGCCAGGCCATCAATACCGCGGTCAGTGGCATTCTCGCTCAGACGAACATCAACATCGACAAGGCGACGACACCGCAGGCAAAGGCCGAGGCCTACCGTGCAGGCGTCGCCCTTGCGGCCCAGGCAGTCGGCACCCTTGTGAACGGAACCAACCCGCTGCACAACGAGTCCTTGAAGACCGCCGTGCGCGACCAGTTCCGCACCGGCGTGCAGTACAACAACCTGGACCCCGGCACCAAGGACGCCTTCAAGCGCGCCGAGGACTTGGGGTATTGGTCGCAGGAGAACATCCAGTCCCAGCCGGAGGACGAGCTCTGGGCCGCCGCGGGGACGACCGACACGTTCCGCAACGCCGCAGGCTTAGCGCCCGCGCCCGCACCCGGCGGATTCAGCGCGCAGCCGCTTCCTGGCCTCAGTGCGCCGACGACGGTTGCGGGTGCTCCGGGCACGGCCCCCGCCGCCGCGCCCGCTGTCGCTCCCGGTGCTCCTCCCGCACCGCCGCCCGCTCCGGCCACCGCGACCGGGCCGGTCTCTGCGGCGCCTGCACCTGCGACCACAACGGGAAGCGTTGCGCCAGCAGGAGCAGCACCAGTCGCCACCCCGGGCGTTGCGCCAGTTGTCGCTCCCCCGGGCTCGACCAGCGTGTCCGCGCCGGTAACCCAGGCCGGCAGTCCGCAGGTCTACCGCAACGCGGCTGGCGGAGAGGTGCCGTCCTACGCGCAGACGGTCACGTCTGGCGTCCCGATCGTCACCGAGCAGATCGCCCGCAACCAGATGGACATGGCGCAGTTGGACGAGGAGCTTGCCCGGCGCGTGCGTGAGGGCAAGTTGGCGACGGGCGGCCGGGCCACCCTCGACCTACGCGAGCCGCGCCCGAACCGCAAGCAGGGCGCCGCCGACTTCGTGGCCAGCCGATCCGAAGGCCAGTTGACGAAGATGCAGCAGGAGCTCCAGGCGCTCATCGACGCGTCGCCTGGCGCCAAGGGACGCGAGGCGAAGGGCGCGCGTCAGGACGCCGCGATCTCGGACGTGCGTGACACCGCCTACCGCGGGACTACCGAGCTACCCGCCGACGCAGGCGTGGCGGCCGACGTGCTCGGCGCCCGCTCGAAGACGAAGGGCCAGGGAAGCGCGCTTGAGACTCCGGTGGATCCGCCGACGAAGCCGACTCCCGACTGGGTCGACAAGGGCAAGCAGGACGCCGAGCGCGCGAAGTTGGCGGCCCAGCGCGACGCAGGGCAGATCACCCAGGAGCAGTACGAGGCCGGCGTCAGGGCGGTGGCGGAGATGCCCCCCGAGGACCCCGACGCCGAGCTCGCCGCGCGCCTCTCGGCCGGCCTGGGCAAGAGCATCCCGGACGCCGCGCTTGCCGAGCAGGTGGCTTCCGTCGTCGCGGCGAGCGGCGGCGACTACCACAAGGTCTCCTCGATCGTGTCGAGCATGCCGACCGGCACGGCGCAGGAGAAGGCCATCCGAAGGGAACTTGAGGTGTGGCTGGACGACAACGCTGGCGCGCGCACCATGGAGCAGACCCTCAGCCCCAAGGCAGCGGCGGCCACCGTGAAGGCGGGGCAGGACTACCGCGCCGATGTCGAGGCCAAGAAGCGCCGCGACGAGGAGCGCGCAAAGGCCGAAGCTGCGACGCCACCGGGCGCCTACGCCGATCTACGGGATCGCTTCGTCGCGGACAACGTGGCGCGCGTGGATGCACGCAACGAGCGCGACGAGCGCGACGCCTCCAGTCCCCGACGCCCGACGCCCGCCTACACCGCGCCCGTCATCAACGAAGACGAGGAGTTCCGCGCGTGGTTCGACACCGTAGGGGAGGAGAAAGGTGGGCCCGCACAGGACGAGACTCCCGTGACTAAGGGCCCTACGCCGGTGGTTATCAACCCCGCGCCCGCCAACAAGACCAAGGCGGCCGACCCGGACACCCGCGCTTTTGAGGATCGCGCTCGAGCCCGCGGGCTGAGCGAGGCCGACGTGCAGGAGCTTACCGCCGCGTATCGCGCCAAGCGCACCGCCAAGGCCGCCACTGAGATGGGGATCTAATGGGAACCGAACGCGACGAAATCGACGACGAGCTTGACGCCCTCATCGCTGAGCGGAAGGCGCAGACCGCGCCTGCCGAGATGGATCCCGACGCCGAACTGGCCGCGCGCCTTGCGCCCCCGCCCGCGCCCCCGAAGCCGAAGGCGCCCGCGCCGGTGGCGCCCCGCGGAACGACGGCTCCGCCGCGGCGTGACGGTGTTGCGCCGAACGTGAGCGTGGTGCCGACCGCGCCCATGGTGATGCCCGACAACCGCAGCCCAAAGGCTACACCAGACGTCCTTGGGTATTCCGGGCCGCGCGAGCGCGTCACGCCGCTCGGGCAGTCCGTCGTGGGCGTGCTCAAGCAGCCGTCCCCGATGCCTGCGGTCAGCAATCTACTGGTTGCCGGCAAGCAAGCTCTCGTTGATCGTCTTGACCAGGGCGTGCCTATGCCAGGGTTCATTGGCGCAGGTTTGGAAGCCCAACGCCAACGCAATCAGGCGCAGATTGACGCATGGGAACGCAAAACGCGGAAGCCGTTGGGTCCTGAGCTTCCGCCCACGCCGCCCACGCCGCGCACGCCGCCTGTAGCCTCCCCTGCTCCAGCACGGAACACTCCGCCCGCCCGCTACGGGGAAGGCCCGCTTGACCAGCGCGCGAATCAGTACGATGCGTTTGCCGCACGCGAGGCGCAAGCGGCCGCAGCAGCCTCGCTTGAGGAGGCGAAACGCGCGATCGTCGAGGCCGACCTCATGGATGCGGACATGGTAGATGCACTGGCGAAGGCTGCGCCCGAGCGCATCATGGCCACCTATGAGAAACTCAAGAGCCGAGGCAAGTAGCACCCATGCCGATCCCTACCGGAGCCGCCCGCGCCGCCGCCGTCCGCGCTGCCCAGGACCAGTACGGCCTGAGCCCCGAGCAGGCCGAGGCAATGCTCCGGATGGAGGAGGCAGTAGAAGGCGCCGACGCGCAGCCGGAAGTCGCTCGCGCCGGTGCTGTCCGAGCTGCCCAGGACCAGTACGGCTTGAGCCCCGAGCAGGCCGAGGCGCTACTCCGGATGGAGGAGACAGTAGAAGGCGCCGGGGCGCAGCCGGAAGCCGCTCGCACCGGTGCCGAAACGACGGACGAGGCGCTTGCGCGCATGGAGCGCAACCTCGACGAGAGCCAGACCGCGCCTGCGCGAAGCGCCTACCTGCCGGCTACGACGTCGGCGCAACTTTCCGGCGGCGTCTCTCCGGCGTTGGAGACGCCCGTTGTCGACCCGGCGCTTGAGGTGCAGGCGCGCAAGGCCTACGTCGACCGGGAGCGCGCGGCGGGCCGAGGCGACGGCGCCGAACTGCGCGCGCTCGAGATGACGCAGCGCATGAAGACCTCGACGCCGGACTCTGGAGCGTCGGTCAACCTCGACGATTCAATCAAGGCCGCGCGTCGCAAGGGCATCGAGTCCGGTGCCCTCGACCCGCAGGGCCTCGTGGCGCGCGGTATCGACGCGGTCACCAAGAAGGAGTACGGCGTCGGCGCCCGCGCGCCTCTGTCCGACGCCACGCCACCCCAGCCGCGCTCCGAACTCACCGTCGAGGATCGCCGCAGCATCCAGACGGCCCGCCTGATCCGTGAGGGCAAGTCTGCCGAGCAAGCGCGCACCGCCGTCTTGGCCATGCGCGACACGGAGCTGAGCGACGCGCCCGCTCTTGGCGCGTCGGAGACCGCAGCCGGCCAGTCCGCAGTCAATCTGACGTTCAACGCAGAGACGGGGTTGGGTCAGGGCGTCGTCGACATCGGCCGCGGCGTGTCCTCGGCTGTTGGAGAAGCGATCGACCTGTGGAAAGACATCAACGTCGACATGCCTATGTCCATCAACCACACGGCCCTGGGTGCTGCGGCGTCCGGTCTTAGACACCTGGGGCTTGACGGACTTGCGGCGTTCGCAGACTCCAACAATGCTCGCGGCATGCAGATCATGGCATTTGACCCGGTCCCGGAGGTGTGGTCGACGTACGCAAAGGCGATGAGCGAATCGTCGTTTGAGTCCGCGCGTTCGCTTGGACAGGCGATGCAGTCGGCTGAGAGCCGCAACGCGGGCATGCTCCTGGGAACTGTTGAGGCCATCAACGCGATGCCCTCGTGGAGTCCGACGGGGATGGCTGCGGCGCTGGTGGGGCGGAAAGCTGGCGAGCCCATTCTCGACGTGAGCCCGGAAAGCAAGAGCTTAGTCTCCCGCATGGTCCGAACGATTATTGCCGACGCCGTGCCCGTTGAGACGCCGCAACTGCGCTCTGGGGCGGAGATTGTGGACGGCATCCCGGCTGCCATCGTCGCGGCTGCATCGCAGGTCGGCGGCTCGGTGCTGGGAGTGCCGAGCACTGCGTACGACGTGGCCATGGGCAACCGTTCCTACGGGAGCGCGACCCTTGCGACCGTGGGGGCCTACGGATCGGCTGCCCAGACCCTGATCAGCCCCGCGCTTGAGGCGCTCACCAGCATCAATTACACGATGGACCGGCAGGGCGCCATCAAGGAGACGGCCGTTGGCCGCGCCATGCGCGTCGGAGGGTCGCTTCTGGGCGGTGTTGCTACTACATGGCTCGGGCGCCTCGCCGACCAGACCGCTACCGAGCTCTACGGGGCGCAGAGTTACCGCCGCCGCTACGCGCCGTCCAACGTCAAGCAGACGTGGTGGAACGCCATTCTGCCACCGCTCCTCACCGAGAGCGGCATGCACGACTACGTCACGACGCTCGATCAGGGAGACAGCCTGGCCACCGAGGTCATGTACCTCAACGACACGATTGCGTGGGGCGCACCCGGGCTTGACCCGGAGACTCGGGCCACCTGGATGCAGGGCGGCGAGATGTGGAACGCGACCGTGACGGCCGGCATGTTCGGCGACCTGCTCCTGCCCCTTGACAAGTTGCCGCCTGCTGTGCTTGGCGGCGTGCGTACAGGCAGCACGAACTTCTACACGGGCGTCCGGGCTGGGCAGGCCGGCGGGATGACCACGCCCGCGGCGCTCACTACAGGTGCAGCGGCAGTATTCCCGCGCGTGGTCGATCGCGCGCTTCGCGGGGACGCGGCGTATCAGGAGGGGCTCGGCGTGGCGCGCCGCGGTGACGTGGACAACACCGACGTGGATCCGACCACCGTGGTGCAGGCGTTGATCTATCGCGACGCCATGCGGCAAGGCCTGGCGGGACGCGTGTTTGCAGACGCCACGCAGGGGCAGGACACGTTCAACGCACAGGTGCAAGGCGAGTACAACTCCACGCTCGGCATCGAGCCAGTGCAGATCGCCAACGCGGTGCGCGCATCGGTCGGCGCGTCGGCGCTCGCGACGTCCGGTGTGCACCCCCGCACGGCCGACCGCCTCCGCGCCCTTGGCTACGACGAGAACGGGATCGGCCAGATGACCGAGGCCGAGGGGCTTGAGGCCGCAGGCGAGCGCCGCCCGCCTGCCGTCGGACGAGACGTTCCCCCGGCGCCCGAGGTGTTCCCAGGCCGCCCGCAGGTTGCCGACAAGGCGGAGTCCTACTTCATCGTCGCGGCGGCCGAGGAGCGCGCGCCGCTCGGCGTGCTCCCGCCGACGGTCACCAACGTGAAGGACCCGCACGCGCGCATGGGAGCAGCATTCGCGTTGCTCTGTGAGCACTGGGGCATCGACCCGTCTAGCATGACGGCGCACGCCGCGCTCCAGTCGGCGCTCTCCGATGTCCAGACGCAGAGCGGCCGCTACTACAGGTGCCCACCCCTCGTTGGCCCGGTGCTCGACGGCCTCCGCCCGAAGAACATGGACGCCGCGATCCAGCGCCTGCTCAACGCTAAGCCGGAGCAGGTGTGGCGCAACGTCATTGACTTCGAGCGCGGCCGCCCCGTGCGGTGGGTCAACGACGTGGCGCTCGAGCGTCGCATCGACAGCCTGGCCCGGCGCGTCCCCGGCAAGCCTGGGGACACCCGCGTCATCGAGCTCGCCCGGCGCATCTTTGGGGACGACTCTCCGCTGGCCACCCTGACCGGCGACTACCAGGGCACCGGAACGCCGAACCGCTACCAGCGCGCCGTACGCGTGGCGCTGGACACGCTTGACGCGCCGGCCGAGCAGGTGGCGAGCGCGCGCAAGGTGCTCACGTCTCGCCTGGGATCCGTCGAGGGCATGCTCACCACGATCGGCAAGGAGTACGGGCTCGACGTAAACGTGCCGGACGGCGTCTCGCCGGACGCGTTCCTCCTCGCCAAGGTCAGCGAGCTCGCCGCCATGCCGATGCCGCCCGTCAAGGTCATCGACAAGGCCAAGCGCGCGGCGGCGGGGTTCCGGCAGGCAGCCATCAAGCTGCGGAACGCCGAGGGCGCGTTCCGTGAAGCCGTCCGCTACGCAGAGGCGGAGCTCGCCAAGGCGCGCCCGCCGTCGATGGGTGTGGCAGACAAGGCGCCGACGGCGCGCCAGCGCGTGCGTGACGCGCTCCGGTCAATGGCCGAGCGCAAGCAGGTGGCCTACACGCCGGCCGAGGTCGACCTCTACTTGGCCGTGATGGACCGCATGGCCGAGGGCCTTGTTCGTACCGGCGTACTCGAGAAGGCGGACGACCTCTACAGCCGCATGCGCTTCAAGGGCGAAGACCTTGCCCCCGACACGAAGGGCTACATCGACTTCACCGACTTCTTGCGGGACGGAGAAGCCATCGTGGCGCTGGGCGCCACGGCCGACCTCTCCACCGTGTTTCACGAGAGCGGCCACCTGCTCCGCCGGCTCATCAAGCCGGCCGAGATGGCGGGGGTTGACGCCTACGTGAAGGGGCGCGAGGGATTCACCGACGCCCAGGGCCGGTGGACGGTCGAGGCCGAGGAGTGGTTCGCCCGCCAGTATGAAGCCTATCTCCGCGACGGATTCGTGCGGGCCAACGTGGGCGATGGCGTCATCGGCGCCATCCTTGCCAGGCTCAATCGCATCTTCCGGGCCGTGTCCGAGGTGCTCGCCGGCATCTACGCCGACGGCGTCCTCGACGACGTGGCGGTGGAGACGCGCAGCCTGTTCGACAAGCACCTGCGGGTTCGCTCCGACGGCGCGCGCCCGGCCCCGTCGGGCACCGTGTTGCCCTCGCCGGAGCCGGTGCAGGGCAAGGCCTCCCCTGAGTCGGTTGCCCAGGCCGACGCGGTGCGTGCCGAGCGCGCCCGTGCGGCGGGTGAGCGCGACACGGCCCAGGAGGATCGCCGCCGCACCCTCGAGCGGGTGATGCCAGGCTTCGTCGACCGCATCGCCGCCGCCCTCCGCGGCGAGGAGATGGCGCCCCCGATCAACATGGCCAACCCGCGCGCGGTGATCGCGAAGCCGACGGCCTCGAAGGCGAAGCCTGCCACGCCCGCACCCGCCGCCGCGCCTCCGCCGGTGGCCGCGCCCGAGGCGATGCCCGAGGAGTTCGTCGCCGCAAAGCGTGAGCGCGACACCGCCCTGCTTGACGAGCGCGACCGCCTCATCGAAGCGCTCGCCGAGAGCGACGACGACCCCGGCGTCGCCGCGGAGCTCCGCGAGGTGGAGCGCCGCCTCGACATCGCCGCCGAGCGGAAGCCTGCCGCAGTCGAGCCGACCACCCCTGATGCGGCCGCGCTCCCGGAGAAGTCCCAGGAGGCAGAGACCACGGTGGCCTGGACGCCGGAGACCGTCGCCTGGGCGCGCGTGGAGATCGAGCGCATCCGCACGCTGGAGCCGAAGGCGCAGCGGGCCGCGCTCAAGGACTGGGCCTCCACGCTGATGAAGGAGAAGGCCGGCATCTCGGACTCCCGCATCCGCCAGACCGTCTACAAGCGCCTGGGCGGGCGCGGCCTGCCGTACGCCGAGGCGATGCTGGCCCGCGTGGAGCAGCGCGTGGCCGAGGCCACCGCCGCCGCTGGTCCGATGCCCGAGGCGAGCCCCCCCGCCCAGCCGGCGGGACCGCCAACGCTCTCCACGTTCAAGGACGACGCCCCGCTACCGGCGGTGGCGCCCGTGAAGCGCGGCGCCCCGGCCGGGGCCTACTACGACTACGCCCAGCAGAACGGTGGCATCGTCTCGGTCGACGCCCTACGCAAGCAGGGATGGGAGCCGGGGCGGGCGGGACTCCCCGCGGGCACCGTGTCCAAGCAGATCGGCAACGAGCTCCACGTCATTCCCCTCGACCTGACGTACGAGAACGTCGAGGGGGCCTTCACCTCCACCACGCCGCCCGCTCGGTTCTCCGAGGTGCAGCGCGTGATGCAGCCCGCGCGCTACTCGCTCGCTGGGGCGTTGCTTGAGAAGGGCACCGTGGTCATCGATCCAGCGGCCGCGCCTTCCGCGGCGCCGCCGACCCGCTTCTTCCAGTCCGACATCCTCCCCGACCTCCCGGACGAGGCCACCGCTCCGCTCACCAACCCGGACCTGCCCGCGTTCAAACGCTGGTTCAAGGAAAGCAAGGTGGTGGATCCGGACACGGGTAAGCCCAAGATCGTCTTTCACGGCTCGACGCGCGCCGGGTTCGACACCTTCTCCAAGGAGAAGATGGACAACAACGCTCTCTTTGGGCCGGGGCTCTACTTCACGGAGGACCCCCGCGTAGCGGGTGGATGGGAAGATGAATCCGGCACCGTGAAGAGTGAGGGCTATGCCAAGATTGAGCAGGGCATGATGCCGGAGTGGGACGAGGTGATTGAGCCGGCTGCACGGCCCGACGTAGAGCGTGTAGTCGTCGAGGCGCTTGGGTCGCACCCGCAGGTCAAGTGGCAACTGGGGTATTACGGCAGCAACTTCCCAGAATCCGGCCGTATCCTTCATTTCAAGAATGCGCTCAAGGAGCTAAAGCGTACGCAGGACGTACGCAATGAGACGTGGGCTACGCCGGCCCAGTACGCCAAAGCAGATGCCATTCTGGAAGGGTACCGCGAGCCGACTCGGAGCGGAGCTGGGGTGCTCCCAGTGTACCTTTCCATGCAGCGCCCGTTCGACCTCGACGCAGCGGTGCCGGGCGCGGTACGGGATGCGATCGAAAACGCCGCCGCGAAACGCCTTGCGCCGCAAGAGGTCGACGCCATCAAGGCCGTACTCAAGCACAGCGTCAAGCAGGTCTCGGCGACCACCTGGATGGTCAACGGGTGGCCCGTGATGAAGTCGGTGGACGGCCGCTATCGCTCGGCGTTTGTCCGCAATGGCACGACGTTTGGAACGCTTGATGACGCCATCAAGGCAACCGACGCGCATGTCTTGGTCTCCGGTGAGGACGTGTACTACGCCTTGTCGAGGGTGATCGACAAGAGCGAGATCAACGCGATCCTGCGCGACGCTGGGTACGACGGCTTCACGCACATCGGCGGCGCTCGCACCGCCACCGACCCCCACCGCGTCTGGATCGCCTTCGAGCCCGAGCAGGTGAAGTCGCAGAACAACCGCGGCACCTTCGACCCGAACGACCCGAACATCCTCTACCAGCGCGACGATCCGATGCCCCCGGTGTCGGTGCGCCGCGCCAGCCGGTTGGTCGACAACGCCATGGCCGCGCTTGAGGAGCAGAACCCGGAGCTTGGGCCCGAGCGCGCCGCGCGCCTCCAGAAGCGCGTGCGCCCCATCGTGAAGAGGATCGAGATGCTCGCCCGGCGGGAGGCCGACGCCGTCGACCAGTACGGACGAACGGGGTTCTTCTCCGACGAGCGCGACGCCGTGGCTATGCGTGACGCGCTCTATGACGCGGAGGACATCCTGCGCGTTACCCTCGAGAACGAGACCAGGAAGGTCCGCGCGGCCCCGCCTATGCGGAGCGAGCGCACCGGCACTGACGCCATCCGCGCCCGACTCTCTGCCGAGGAGCGGTTCGGCGTCGCCATCGACACCGACGTCGACGACGCGCTGCGGTTGATGAAGATGCTGGGGCACCCGTTGAACGGGGGGCAGTTCAAACTCAGCGCGAAGGTCGGCAAGAAGGGCAACGCCCTGGGGTCCTACGACTTCGCCAACGACGTGCTCACCCTGGCCAAGTCCGCCTTTGAAAAGGGCGTGTCGTCACGCACGCTGGCTCACGAGATCGGCCACCGCATCTCGCAGTGGCTTCCGAAGGACAAGGCGGCCAACCTGCTCCGCCAGTACATCAAGGAGCGGCGCGCCGCGATCCAGGCCAATCCCACCTGGTTCGACGCAAACGGCCACCTCACCGACGTAGGCCGCGGCAACTCCGGCTCCTACCGCTGGACAGACGTGGACGAGTGGTTCGCCGAGCGCTTCGCCGACCACGCAAAGAAGCGCCTCGACCAGTGGGATGCGGCAACCCTCTCCGTCATGGACGCCGCGCGCTTCATGCTCGAGAAGATGAGGGCCCGCATTGTGGCGTGGTTCGGCATCGACGCCGTGCCCGCGATCGTGGAAGACCTCATGGCCGGCAACCTGGAGGGCATCGTTCAAGACGCGCGGCGCCCCCTGCGCGGCCGCTTGATCTCGGTCGCGCCGGACATGGACCCGCGCCGGCCGAAGGCGCGGCAGGGCGACACGCTGATGGCGGAGTCGGCTGAGGGTCCGTTCCTGGTGGGATACCGCCAGGGCATCGTAGAAGGCCTGGACGGCGACGCGGTCGAAGCGACCTTTGCAACCCAGGCGGAGGCGATGGCTGCCGTTGCGCCGGGCGGCCCTCTGGAGGGGTTCGACGTCTGGACCCCGTCGAACCAGACGCAGGTGACGTTGCCTGCGTTCAAGAAGTGGTTTGGCGCCTCGAAGGTTGTGCACGGGAACGGAGCGCCGCTCCGCGTGTACCACGGCACCACTCACGACTTCACGGAGTTCAAGGAGACCAGCGGGACGGAGGCGAATCACCACGGCCGCGGCGCGTACTTCACGACGTCGGCGCAGGACGCATCTGACCACTACGCGACGCGGATGGGGCCGGACATCTCTGCTCGGATCGACCTCCGCGCAGAGGAGTGGATGTCAGCCTGGGACGACGACGACGCTGCCGCTGCCTTGGTGGCCAGGTGGTCGGCAGCACATCCACGTCGTGCCGCAGATACCGCTCGTCTTGAACAGGCCGTGGCCGACCCCGAATACAGCGCAGCGGGAGAAGCCCTCCTGTTGGAGGTGGCTGGCTGGGCCGCAGAGCAAGACGTGGCGGGGCCCAACAACGGCGCCGTCATGCCGGTCTACCTGCATGTGGCCAAGCCGCTGGATCTACGCCCCGGCCAGGTCACGAGCATCAAGATGTCGGATGCCGTGTCGGCGATCGAAGCCGTGTCCGCTGGATACAGCGGGCAGGGTCTGGCGGGTGAGATCATCGGCTCGTTGGACGCGTCCGACAGAACGGTCAGCGCAGCCGAACTTGAGCGGATCGCGCGCTCGATCGGCGGTGGCAACTGGATGACGGAGAACGGCGACAACTCGGGACCGGGGCAGTTCCTCCAGGACGTGTACCGCCGCCTCGGGTTCGACGGGATCGTCATCGACGCGGAGCAGGTCTTCGCAAGCCGTGGCGCACGGTACGCAGGATGGACCGATCACTGGGTAGTGTTTGCGCCGGAGCAGGTGAAGTCGGCCACGGGGAATCGCGGCACGTTCGACATGACGGACCCGGACATCCTCTACCAGCGCACTGGCCCCGTCCGTACGGCCACCCTGTTCTCCGGCGGAGGCCTCGTTGAGGAAGGGCTGCGAGGGCTCATCACGCCGATGTTCGCCGTCGAGTCCGACAAGGCGATCGGCGAGCACTACCGCACCGTGCACGGAGACCACGTCCGCGTAGAGCGCGTGCAGGACGTTGACCTCTCCGGAGCAGAAGGGGCCGAGTACCTACACGCCTCGCCGGTGTGCAAGAACTTCACCGACGCCAAGTCGCTCGTGAACGGCGAGCAGCCGCTGGACATGGAGACCGCGCGGGCCACGGCGCGCGCGCTGGCGCAGGTGCGTCCGCGCGTGTTCACCCTCGAGAACGTCGCGGCCTACGAAAAGTCGGACGCCATGCGCGCCGTCACCGACGAGCTCACCCGCCAGGCGTACACCTGGGACGTGGCCAACTACAACGCGGCCGACTACGGCGCGCCGACCGTCCGGACCCGCATGCTCCTCCGCGCGGTGCGCGACGGCGACCTGCCGCCGCCCCCGACGAAGGTGCCGGCGGCCGACTGGTGGGGCACCGTGTCGGACGTGGCCGACACCCTCCCCGACGCCTCGGTCCCGCCCTGGATGGCCTCCAGGCTGGACGGTATGGGCATCGAGTGGCGCTCGCCCGCGAAGCCCCTCATCGTCATGGGCGGCAGCGTCAATAGCGGAAACGTCCCCTACGCCATCGCCGGCGGCCCTGCCCCGACGATCAAGGCCACGCCCAAGGAGCGCCACATCATCATCCTGCCGGGCGGCCAAGCGAAGGTTGTGACCCCGCGAGCCATGGCGCGCATCACCGGGCTGCCGGACAGCTACGCGCTCCCGGCGTCGCGCGTCACCGCCACGACGATCATCGGGAACGGGATGCCGCCGGCGCTCACGCAGGCCGTGTTTGGACCGTTGCTGGAGCGGTCTGACGTTCTCTACCAACGCGTGAGCACGCGGGTGCCCACCGCCAAGAAGGCGCTGGAGAACCCGCTGGAGTCCATGCTGCTCGTCGGCCTGGACGCCGCCAAGATGGATTCCGTCGCGTTCGCCAAGAACATGGACCTGATCGACGCCTACCCCAACAGCAGGCCTATCAAGGGCGGCGGTTCGGTCGACGCTCAAGCCGAGGCGTTCATCGCGCACGTAGCGGACAACCTCGTCTGGCTCTACGACCAGGTCCCGGCGGAAACGCGCGAGCGCAGTCGTCGGTGGTACGACGGCGCGCGCGCTATCGTAGACCGGTGGAGCGAGCGCTACGCGCTGACCGACGTGCAGGTGGCCGGCATGATTGCCGTGCTCTCTCCGCAAAAGGACTGGTACATGAACGTCAGTCTTGCGGAGCGCGTCATGGATACGCTCACGACGAAGCGTGACGTTCCGTGGGATGACGCGATGACGGCCACGGCCAACCGCATTCTGGGCCCGGAATACGCAGAGTTCATTAGCGGGACGGCAGGGCGCTCTCTCGGCGAGCTCGCTGACGTTTACGACAAAGCCGTGTGGATCCGCGTGTACGACCAGACGTACAACCCGCGTTCGTACCGCGTGTCCGACCCGGAGGGGGCGTTCACCGGCTGGGCGATGAACGGGGACGGGAAGACCCGCAGCAGCGTGGCGTGGAGCCCGTTCCCCGACATCGCCAAGGCGGTCGCGATCTACGGCGACGGCGCAATCGCCAACGTGAGTGCAAAGCTCGGCGAGCAGCACAAGGTCAGGAACTTCTACAACAACATGTTCGATCCGGCAAGCACGCATGGCGACGTAACGATTGACACGCATGCCGTGGCGTCGGCCCTGCTCCGGCCCTTGAGCGGAACCTCTCCGGAGGTTCTCCACAACTTCGGATCCGGCGGCGCGTCGAGCAGTTCGGTGTTCGGATCCAAGGGCACCTACGGGATCTACGCCGAGGCGTATCGGCGCGCGGCAAAGAAGCGCGGCGTGCTGCCGCGCGAGCTCCAGTCGATCACCTGGGAGGCGTCGCGCGGATTGTTTACGGCGTCGTTCAAGTCGCAGTCCAAAAACCTTGACTCCACTGCGGCGGTGTGGAATGCGTACCGAAACCGGAAGCTCTCCCTTGACGACGCCCGTGCTGAAATCCTCCGCCTCGCCGACGGAATCTCTCCCCCTGACTGGGCCAGATCCGCTCGTCGAGTGGATGCGGGCGCGTGGGATTCCTCTTTCCAGGGAGAGGTACCTGACCTTCGCGTTCGGGTCAGAGGGCCCGCCGGACCCGATGCCGGGGGAGCTCGAGGCGGGGCTGCCGAAGGAACTGACGGCGTAGACCGCCTCGCCCAGCACCAGGACTACGCGCGGGCGACCGGCCCCGGCGTCCGCGCTGCCGCCGCTGGCGCCCCCGTCGGAGCCCCGTCGCGGCAGGTGGAACGCAGCCCGTCCGCGTTGAAGGAGGCGTCGATCGTTGGCCGTGCCGCCGAGCCCGCCTCCGTCGACCCGGCAAACCCCTACGGCTTCGAGGCGCGCCGCTACCGCGCCAAGCCGAACATGACCCGCGAGGAGCTCAACGTCGCGCTCGGCTACCGGCCCGACCAGACCGTCTACGACGCGATTGACCTCCAGGCGCGCATTCAGTCGCACATCGGCGCAAAGCAACTCCGGGACCGCGGGTCCTGGGACTACGTCAAGAACGGGCATCGCACGTCTGTGCCCCGCGCGCGCCTCGCTGGCATCGAGGCCCGCGTCAACCAGATGCTCGGCGACCTGCCCGAGCTTGTCGCTCAGCGCCGCCGGGATGCTGGCGCGCCGGTGGGCGGAGTCGCCTCGACAACGACGGCGGCCACGACGCTCAACCTTGACGTGGTGCAGGCCACCCGGGTGCGCATCCTCATCGACCATCTTGTACAGAGCGGGTGGGCCTCCGACCTTCCGCCGAACCTTCGCATCATGCAGGTGCCAGACCTCCAGCAGTACCTCACCACGGCGCACTGGAACACGGTGGTCGACGCGCTCAAGGACGCGCGCTCGGGCTCCATGTCCTACGAGGCCAAGCTCGAGCAGTACAGCACGGGCGCCTACCTCATGTGGTGGCTGACGAAGCACCGCGCGTCCCCGCTCACGCCTGGCATCTCCGAGACCGGGCAGGCGCCGGAGACGGTTCCGCTCAACACAATCAAGGGCAGGATCAACGACGCGCTCACCAACCTTGCCTTCGATGTACTGCCGATTGAGGCCCGCAATCCGAACATGCCGGAGTGGGTAAAGACCGAGCTCAACGTCCTACGCCGCCGCGTGCAGGGCGCAAAGGCCGAGATCGCCAGCCGCATCGAAGACCTCACCACGGCCGACCGGCGCCTGGGCGGGCCTGGCCGGGCGTCGGCCGCGATGGCGGCCGTGGCCGGACGTGCCGGCATCCCCATCGTCGACCTCAACGACCTGCCCGCTCTGCGGGCCTGGCTCTACACGGCAGCGGCCCCGCCCGTGACCGCCGCGCCGATTCCGCAACGCGTGCGCCGCGACCAGCCCCGGGTCACCCCCGTCACCGTCCAGGAGATCGTGCAACGGCGCGACCTCGTGCAGCGCACGCTCATCGGAAACGGCGGCCACCGCCTCGACGCGGAGACGGTCGACGTGCTCGCGCGCCTCATGCAGAACCCGCCCGCGATCACTCGCGAAGACGCCGGGCACCTCTTCCTCAAAATGCACGCTGCGCTCAACGCGGCGAAGGCGCGCGGGGTCGAGGTGCTTCGCGCGGCCTCCGGCGCCAGCGGCGGCAAGGACAAGGTCGCCAACATCATCAAGGGCGGCGAGTACAGCGGCGTGGAGCTCGACGCCTACACGGCCTGGCACCGCGGCGTGGTGAACGGCGTGGACTGGTGGAACGCTCCGCGCCAGCCTGGGTCCGTCGCCAACCTCGTGGAGCAGGTGCTCGGCGTCGGCACGGCGGTCGAGGTCGAGCGGTGGTCCTTCGAGATCGTCGCGCGCGAGTACGTCGGCACCCTCATCGACGACTTCATCGACCGGCTCATTGATCGCGACTACGTCATCACTGCGCGGCAACTTGCCGAGTCGGTCGACCCCAACGGGCCGCCGCGAGACGTGCAGGCCGTGGCGCAGTTCGCTTCCGACGTGCACACTGCGATCAAGCAGATCCTCACGGGCAAGGACGTAGAGCTTGTCGGCGGGTACGTCGGTGCGACCGTCGAGGAGATCGCCGCAGGCAACTACACTCTCGGGCCGAACGGGGAGTTTCGCGGTGCCTTCCTGGAGGGGAAGGTCAACCCGACAACCATGACGCCGGAGGTGCGCCGCGCGGCCGCCGACCTCATTGCGCGCTGGCGACTCATCCCCGACCTGGGCGTGGAGCGCGCCGGCATCCACAAGGGCCTGGGCGCCGCGGACTTCAACGTCATCAACGCGGCCAAGGACGCGACCAACGGCCAGATCAACCTCAGCGCCGTACTCGACAACCCGCAGGTGGCGACGGAGGCCACGGGCCTGGGCGCGTCTCGCATCGGACGCGACGCTCTCTTCCCGTCGGAGTTGGCGGCCGAGCTTGAGGGCCTTCTGGAGACGAACGCCCCGGTGGGAGAGTTCTTCGCCGGGGCCCTGGTCAAGGATCGCGACAAGGCGGCCGTGGCGCTTCGGGCCTACGCGGAGGCCAAGCGCATGATCGCGCAGCACCTCATCGCAGGCGGCCCCACGCTTGTCGCGCCGCTCGTCGCGGGCGCGGGCGCGCTCCTGATCTCGGGCTCGGTGCCGATCACGACGATGGTGGTCGGCGGGCTCTACGCCATGACCTGGCTGCCGCCGACCATGCGCTACGCCACCAACTTCATGGGAGCACACCTCCAGGCCATGCTCGGCATCGGCGCAGCGGACACGATTCGGACGCTTGCCTCGCCCAGTATCGTGCGCTCGGCGCAGGTTGCGGTGCGGGAGTCGGTGCGGCTGACCGGCCTCAACAACGTGGTGGCCGCCGCCACGTCGGCCGCAGGCATGCTCCTCGGCGGCGGCAAGACCGACGCGGAGCAGCGCGTCATCGTCACGCGTGACGGCCGCATCTTCACCGTCGGCGACATCGTCCGCGAGGCCCAGGCGCGCGGGCTCAACGGCACGCAGGCCAACTACGAGACCCTCTCTGGCGCGGCCGAGCGCATCCAGAAGATCGTCGACACCGAGCCGACGGCATCGCCGAACGCAAAGGCCCGCGCCCTCTTCCGCAAGGTCTACGGCGACAACGAGATCGCCAACAACTACCGCGTATTCTACGAGAGCATCGACCTCTACTTCCGCTACGCCATCCTCATCCGCTCGCTCGAGGACGGGATGGACATGGCCACGGCCGTCCAGCGCACGTTGCTCACGACGTTCGACTACACGAACGCAGCGAACCTGGACAAGTTCGTCAATCAGGGCGTGATGTTCTGGATGTACCAACGGCGCGCGATCGACCTTGCCGTGTGGGCGCTCTACAAGCACCCCGACCGCGTGCTCGGCATGGTCCGTTTCATGCGCGATCAGGACAAGGTGTCCGGCGCGGCCGACGACGAGAGCGAGACGGTGCCCGACTACGCGCAGGGGCGCCCGGCGTTGCCTATCCCGGGCATCTCCAACGACGGCTACCTCGACGTGTCGAACAGCGGAAACACGGCAAAGCTCAAGATGATGATGCCGGAGCCTCCGACCAGCACGGCGCTCAACCTCCTGCTCGACGTGGCGGGCCTCGACGTGCCGGGGATGGCGTCTCGACTCAATCCGTTCTTCCAGCAGGGCATCAACCTGGCCGTCAACACCGGGAGCGAGCAGGACTACTACAGCTTCTGGCGGCAGCGCACGGCCGGCGACCCCCGCTACTTCGAGATCCCCCCGGGCTTCGTGGCCTGGGACCAGGGCGCAACCGGCGGCGTGTTCTCCAAGTTCTTTGGGTTCTACCCGTCGTACAAGGCGAACGACCCTTACTCCAACGTGCAGCCGGGCGTCGGCGTTCACTGGTACCCCAAGCGGTTCCGGGAGTGGGATGCGTTCCGCTCTCTCCTCCCGGGCGTCACCACGGGCATGTCGATCCTCGACCGCATGGACCGCGCGGACCTGCCGGTAGGGCCGGAGCTCGCGCTCGAGGTGACGCAGGCGGTCGACGAAGAGTTCGGCCTCGGCCTCAAGCAGGAGGTGGCGACCGACTACCCAGGGGTAGATCCGGTCGACGCGGCCCCGCGCCAGGCCGCCGGCGGAGTGGTGGAGATTTTCTCGCTCCTCGGGGTAAGCACCGCGCCAATCTCCTCCACGGTGACGGCGCGGTCGGCCGGGCAGCGCGCCTACGCCAAGGCCATCGAGGGCGCCGCGAAGGGTGCGCCGGAGGTCTTCCCCGACGTGGAGCCTACGCCGCCACCGGGCGGGACCACCGGCATCCAGCCGAAGCCGGCAGGCATCCGGCCCGAGAGGAACGGGATCACCGGGGGCAGGTAGACGAAAGGC